>Ga0160475_100020_pt1 | contig 253687 bp, 233 predicted proteins | sample HID1975M_E11MG_FD_108254 | JGI IMG/M metagenome (GOLD analysis project Ga0160475, IMG submission 108254) | Enriched soil microbial communities from UW Madison campus, WI, USA - HID1975M_E11 MG | ecosystem: Environmental > Terrestrial > Soil > Unclassified | place: USA: Madison, Wisconsin... | reverse complement strand
GTATAAACTCCAGAAAGTCTTTCGAATTCTAGTTTTTGCTCGGAATTCATTAAATTATAAACACTTAAATCTGCCAATTCGTAAGAAGAATTATAAACATAAGAGAATTGTAATTTCCCCGGAATTGGTTTAGTGGTTTCGATTACTACAACTCCATTTGCAGAACGAGAACCATATAATGCAGTTGATGCCGCATCTTTCAATAAAGTAATACTTGCAATTCTGTTGATATCTAAATCCACAACTTGCTGCAAAGTCGTTGGAAATCCGTCTAGAATAAATAACGGCTGATTCGGATCGTCTTTAAACTGGCTATCAACTTGATTTGCTGTTAAGCTCGTCTGTCCTCTCACCTCAATTGTTGGCAGAATATTTGGGTTAGAACCTACTAAATTGTTATTAACCACAATAAAAGAAGGATCTAATGATTTTAAAGCCTGAACTGCATTTTGCGTAGAAATCTGTCTTAGCTCTTCGCCTTTAAAAACCGTTACTGCTCCAGTAATCAATTCTTTTTTACGAACTGTAACCCCCGTATTTACCACAACTCCTTCAAGCTGTTTGGTTTCTTGTATTAAGGTTACATTTATTACTTTTCTTTTGTTTACTTCAACAATCTGTGCTTTATGTCCAATGTAAGTAAACAAAACTTGACCGTCTTCTGGTGCGCTAATTGTATATTTCCCATCAAAATCGGTTTGTACCGCTGCATTGGTTCCTCGCACTTTTATGTTAACTCCAGGAAGCGGTTCTTTGGCTTCGTTGGTAACCGTTCCTTTAATTTCAATTATTTTAGACTGAAGAACCACAACTTTTTCAGCGGCTCTTTCTTTTACAACAATTGTATTTCCATTAGAAAAACTAAAATCAAAATCTTTATTAGAAAAACTGGCTTCTAATAATTCATTCACTTTAATTTTTCCTTTCTTTAAATGTACTTTAGGTAATTTTTTAAATAAATCTTCCTGATAAATAAAAGTATAGTTGGTTTGTTTTGTAATAATATCAAAAACTTCATCAACACTTACTGTTTTATCAGCCGTAATTACAACTTTTGAGTTCTGTGAAAATAGATTTACGGGAGAAAAACCAAAAATTGTAGTACAAAACAAGAAGATAAAAGTTCTCATAATGTTAATAATTAGCCGATCTCTAAAATAGAAATAGGCGCTGGTTAATTTAAATTTCATAAATTTACATGTTAATTGGTTGGTTGGTTGTTAAAACTGATTAATGGATTAATACATAGAAAGGGATAAAGTGCAGTACGGTGAGAGGTCTAAACTTTAATCCCTTTTCTTTTTATTTGATAATAATCTTATCGTCTTTTTTCTCATAGGCATTAATAAAATTAATATTCTTGATGGTCGTTAATATGTCTTCTAATTTTTGATTTTTGTTTAAAACCCCATTAAACTTAACATTCCCAAGAGCCGGATCTGCAAATACAATATCTACATCGTACCATCTTGAAAGTACTCTTGCGATTTCTTTTAGCGGCATTCCTTTAAATACAAACAAGCCTTTTCTCCAAGAAATTTCATTATAAACATCAACTTCAGAAACAGAAATATTTCCGTTGTATTCTGAAATTCTAGATTGTTCATTCGGAATCAAAGTTTTTCTTTTACTTGCGTTACTTACTGCAACTACCCCTTCGACCAAAGTGGTGTAAATAGTCGATTCGTCTCGATACGCTTTAATGTTAAATTGAGTTCCGATAACCTCTACATTTTGATTTTCGGTTTTTACTTTAAATCTTGAACCTTTATGTTTCGTGCTTGGCGAAACTTCAAAATAAGCTTCTCCATAAACCAATTCTACTTGTCTGGTTTCTCCATCTACAAAAGCAACCGGATATTTTAATTGCGATTCCGAATTCAGCCAGACTTTAGTGCTGTCTGCCAATTGCACAAAAAATTGTCCTCCTCTCGGAATTGTCAAAAGATTATTAGCAATAGTTGAACCTTTTGAATTATAAATCAACTTTTCTCCGTTACTCGACGCATTTCCTTTTGAGTAAGATTTTCCTTTTTCTAAAGCGATAACAGAACCATCTTCTAAAGTCAAAGTTGCTTTGTCGCTTCCAATTAGAATTTCTTTGTGTGCAACCTGCGGAGTTTCAATCTTAAGCGGATTTGTTTTATTGATTATTAATGAAATCGAAATCAGCAATAATAAAGATGCCGCCATCGCAATCAGTTTGAATCTGTTTGTCGCATAAAAAGGTTTAAGGCGAATAACTTCTTTCTCTTCAGATTGAATGGCATTTTGAAGACGCATTCTCATTTTATGTTCCATTTCTTCTTTAGAACCAAGCGCATCATTCCAGTTTTCATCTGTTTGAAAACTTTCGTAAAAATTCAATAGTTTGTTATTCTCCTCGAGATTGGTATCACCGGAAAGATATCTATTTAGTAAAACTAAAAAATCCTCTTTTTTCATTTTTTTTTGTATTATTCGGGGAGTATATTAAATAAGTATCCAAAAAGACACCTATCCCCTAGTCCAAATTGTATTTTTTTTGATTTTTTTTGAAAAACGATTAAAAAAGAAGAAAACTCACACACCATCAATCCAACTACAAGATTTTATTTTCGCTAAAAGATATTTTTTGAAATCCATAAAATCATTGCCATACTGATACTTTCTCCCATAGAAGATCGGATTGTATGCAAAGCTTTTGTAATATGATTTTCGACTGTTTTTGTAGAAATGTTGAGTCGTTCGGCAATTTCTTTATGGCTAAGCTGTTCTTCTCTGCTTAGTTTATAAACTGCCTGACATTTTTCTGGAAGAGATTCGATAATTAAATTCAATTGTTGCACCAATTCATCGTGCATCAATTGTGTTTCTGGCGTAGAAGTTAAAAAGCGCTTTTCTAAATCACTAAAAAGCTCGACGTGAATTTTGTCTTTATTTTTTCGTAAATGATTAAAAACCTGATATCTGGCGCAGGCATACATATAACCTTTTAACGAAATATGAATTTCAATTTTCTCGCGATTATGCCAGATATTCATGAAAATATCCTGAATAATATCTTCGCATAATTCCTTGTCTTTGATAATATTATAAGCAGACATAAAGAGTGCCTGCCAAAATTTATTATACAATTCTGTCAATGCCGATTCATCGCCGTCGCGAAGACGATCGATTAAAATTTGATCTTGATTTAAGACGGTATTCGACAATGATTGTGGTTTTAAGGGAATTGAATAATTCGCAACAAACATAATAAATTTGCCGATTAATCCTAATTTGTTATCGACAACACAACCATATAATTGCAATAGTTCTTAATTTGAACATCAAACAAAAATTAAAAATTTGACAATTATAACTCTTAAACTTATTTATTTTTTCAATTTAAACAACTTCTTTCATTAAAATAAAATGAATTTTACAAAATATACTTCATAAATTCTTGTTAAGTTAAAATTGTATTTTCATTAAATTTAGAAAAATTGACGTAGCCAATTTCTTTAAATCTGAAAATTGAAAATGTTTAAGTTTATTTTCGATAACGATGATTCGGATTTTATTTTAACGGATTTGCTTTTACACCTTCATTGGTCAGCACAACCGGTTTGATTAAACCATTTTCGTCAAAAAACATTTCTTCTATGCAAGTTTCTCTCGAATGCATAACGGTTTCGGTCAAAGGTCTTCTGTGATACACAATATAATATTGCTCTTTATTCGGCACTTTTATAACAGAATGATGTCCAGCGGCACGCGCAATTTTTGGGTCAGATTCTAAAACTTTTCCAATTCTTTTAAAAGGTCCCATTGGCGAATTTGCAATTCCGTATGCTACGCAGTAATCTGGTCCGCCCCAATCGCCTTCAGACCACATAAAATAATATTTGTTGTTTTTGATGAACATAAAAGGACCTTCTGTATAATTATCTGGCGTCATTTCTTTAAAAATGGTTTTGTCTTCAAACGGTATAAATCCTGTAAAATCAGATTTCAATTTGGCAATATTGCAATGCCTCCAACCGCCGTAAATTAAATAATGCTGACCATCTTTATCTTTAAAAACAAACTGATCAATTGGCTGAGCTCCATTTATAATTTTATCAACGAGAGGTTTTCCTAAATAATCTTTGTAAGGTCCTTCTGGTTTTGAAGAAACTGCGACTCCAATTCCGCCAGTTTCACCTTCGTGAATATCATTCGCACCAAAAAACAGGAAATATTTATTTTTATTTTTAATGATAGACGGCGCCCACATCGCACGTTTTGCCCATTTTACAGCCGTTGTATCTAAAATTCTCGGATGTTTTGTCCAATTCACCAAATCTGGCGAAGAAAAAGCGTCGAAGAAAACCTGATCATCAAAAGGTGCCGAATAGGTTGGATAAACCCAATATGTTTTATCGAAAATAATGCCTTCGGGATCTGCGTACCAACCTTTAAAAATTGGATTATTTTGTGCAAAAGAATCTAACGAAGTAATAAGCAGCAAACCGAAAAGGATCTTTTTCATAGTTTATTTTTTATTTTAAAAGTAATAAAACATTTTAAAGTATTGAATTTGAGTTTCAATGTTTTCATAAAATATACTTTCAATCTATTTTTCATTTTATAATTATTGTATTTTTGGACTAGTAAATAGTTTTCATTAATAAACCAAAAACAGTCCAGATGCTTCGTCCTTGGCCATTAGAAATTCAGCTTGACAAAAAATCAGACAAAACCATTTATCTTCAAATTGCTGATGCAGTAATCGATGCAGTAAAAACAGGAAAATTAGTAAGCGGAAATGCGCTTCCGGGAAGCAGGCAATTGGCACAATTATTAAAAGTAAATCGCAACACAGTTGTAGAAGCTTTAGATGTTTTAACTGCCGAAGGATGGCTTGAAACTTTTGATAGAAAAGGCACTTTTGTAACACATTCACTTCCGAAAATCGATCATTCTTTAGAAAATAAAAAAGAGAAAAAAACTTCAACTGAAGAACAAAAAAGTTTTTTAGTTTTTGATGACGGACTTCCCGACAGCCGATTGGCACCAATGAATGATTTAGCAAGAGCATATCGCGAATTGTTTAGCCGAAAATCGCGCTGGCAAATTATGGGTTACAGTAGCGAATTGGGAAATTTGGAATTTAGAAAATCGATTGCTCAAATGCTCAATTTTAAACGCGGCATGAGTATTTCTCACGATCAAATCTGCATTACACGCGGAAGTCAGATGGCAATGTATTTGGCTTCTCATTGTATTCTGAAATCTGGTGATTTTGTTTTAATTGAAAATCCTGGCTATAAACCCGCTTGGGAAACTTTCGAAAATTCTGGCGCAAAATTGCTTCCAATCGATGTAGAATCAGACGGTTTGAATATCGATCAAGTCGAAGAATATTTGCAAACACATCAAAACATAAAGGCGATTTATGTTACGCCTCATCATCAATTTCCGACTACAGTAACATTGTCTTTAAAAAAGAGATTAAAATTAATCGAACTTTCAAATCAATATAATTTTACGATTATTGAAGACGATTATGATAATGAATTTCATTTTGGTCAACGCCCGATTCTTCCAGTTTCGAGTTATTCGGCTTTAAGAAATTATGTTTATATTGGCAGTTTCAGCAAAGTTGTTGCGCCCGCGCTTCGTATTGGTTATTTAGTGAGTTCTCAAGAAAATATCCAGAAAATCGGAAATCACAGAAAAATAATTGATGTTCAGGGCGATAATATTATGGAAGAAGCGATTTTAAACCTCATCAATGAAGGAAAAATAAAACGCCATCTTAAAAAAGCTAATTTGATTTATAAAAGCAAAAGAGATTTCTTTGAAAGTATTTTAAATCAGCATCTTAAAAACAAAATAAATTTCACAAAACCCGAAGGCGGACTTGCTTTTTGGATTGTTCCAAAAGCTGAAATTGATGTTTTAAATATTTATGAGAAACTGAAATCGCAAGGTATTCAGATTATGAGTCCAGATCGATTTAGTTTTGATAAAACAATTAAAGGTTTCCGTTTGGGTTATGCTTCCCTTTCTGAAAAACAGATGGAGGAAGGAATTAAAGCGTTGGCTAAATTTTTGTAAAAAAAAAAATCGAAAGCCCTTCGACTTCGTTCAGGGTGACATAACGGCTGTCTGGCTAAGCGAAGTCGAAGCCTTTTTTTAGTACTTTCGTCTTTCTTCAATATTAATTACAATTTTCCATTTCAATAATAGAAAAACCATTTGCCCGAACTTGGTTTTCAACTTCAATTGGCGCTTTATCAATGTGGCAGAAACGGCATTCTTTAGAAGATAAAGCTTGTCCTTCTTGATTTACACTTTTTAGGTAAATTTTACCGTATTCATACACTTGTTCTGCATCGTTTACATTTTCGTCTACTAAAATATCAAAGTGCATAATTTTTCCGTCTTTGCGGGTTACATAAGTATCCCAAACTGCTATTTTCATTTCCTAAGTTTCTAAGTTACTATCCCGAGGCTTCGGGACTAAGGGACTAAGTTTTATTGTTTTGTTTGACAAATTTACGCTGGTTTTGAAACTGCTGAATAATCCAGTTTTTTCATTTTTTGAGGAGTTCTGGTCCAGTAAGATTTTGAGGTTTCGATTTAATTTTGTGATATGAAAAACGAGATTATTTTTAACTTAATAAAAGTGCATCAGCGAATCGAAGATGCATGTCGAATCGCTGGGAGAAATCCTAAAGAGGTTCAACTTTTATTAGCGACTAAAACTGTTCCAGCAGAAAAAATAAGAATTGCGATTGAAGCTGGAGAAACTTTAATGGGCGAAAATAAAATGCAGGAATTACGAGATAAAGATTACGAATTGAAACATCTTCCCGTAGAACGTCATTTTATTGGGCATCTTCAAACTAATAAAGTAAAAGATGTTTTGAAATATGTGACTTGCATTCAATCTTTAGACCGAATAAGTCTGGCTGATGAATTGCATAAACAACTTCAAAATCAAAACAGAAAATTAGATGTTTTTATTCAGGTCAATACTTCTTACGAAGAAAGTAAATTTGGTTTAGCGCCAAAAGACGTTTTATCGTTCATTAAAAAAATAAAAACGTACGAAAATCTGAATGTTAAAGGTTTAATGACTATCGGACTTTTGGATGTTGAAAAAGAAAAAATGATTCCGTCACTGAGACTTTTAAGAACGATTCGAGATGAAATTTATGCTGAAAAAATAGAAGGTTTACAAGATTTAAAACTTTCTATGGGAATGTCTCAGGATTTGGAACTTGCGATTGCTGAAGGTTCTAATATCGTGAGAATTGGCACTTCGATATTTGGAAATCGTTTTTTAGGAAAAGAAATCTGGAATGAAAACATTGCAGAATAAAACTTAATTTTGCAGCAAATTAAACGCAGATGAACCTGAATGATCTTACCGTAATTGATAACGAAAAAATTGCTTTAGACGATTTATTTTTTAGTGAAGAAAATAAAACTTCTTTGCTTCAGATTATCAAAGAACATCAATATATCGAGGAATTAAAAAAGTATAATCTTAAAGTTGACAATAAAATTTTACTGCACGGAAGTTCTGGCTGCGGTAAAACAACAACGGCAAAAGCGATTGCGAATACTTTAAACAAAAAAATTATCATCGTAAACCTCAGCACTGTTATTGACGCTAGAATTGGTGAAACTTCTAAAAACTTAAAAGCTATTTTTGATAAAGCAATTCGAGAAAGAGCAGTTTTATTTTTAGATGAATTTGATCAAATCGGAAAAAGCCGCGACAGCGATGATAAAGATGTGGGCGAAATGAGACGTTTGGTTAATACAATTATTCAGCTTTTTGATTATTTTCCAAGTGATAGTTTAGTCATTTGTGCAACAAACAATTACGAAATTATTGACAGCGCTTTATTGAGAAGATTTCAGCTTCGTTTGAAATATGAAATGCCTTCTGAAAGTTATTTGGATATTTATTACGATAAAATTTTAAGTGAATTTCCAAAACAATTTCAAAACATTGAAAAACGTTATGCTATTTCGTATGCCGAAGCTTTGGATTATATTCATACTGCAATGAAAAAGCAGATTATCGATTCGATAGAAAATATTAATATTCCGTAGGAATATTGAAACTGTATTAAATCAAAAAACCCGTTGCAAATGCAACGGGTTTTTCTTTACGGAGTTTTTATATAGAATGAATAGTGTACAAATTTTATAATCCTCTTGTCAACCATCCTTTTTTGTTAGCTGTCGCTATCGCATAAGGTGCAATCCAGAACAAACTGAAAGTGTAGAAAACACTGTAAGAATAAGCCCAGAAAGACTCAGACAAGTTGTATCTTTTTGCATAAAAGATCATAGAAAAACTTGAGAAAATTAAGATTCCTAAAAATGTTGAACTTAAAAATAATACTGGGTGAACTACAATAAAGTATAACATAAATAGTATAAATGGATATGTCATTGCGATTTTAAAGAATTGGTTTAAGAATAGCATTCTTGGACCAAATTTTGAATCATTTCTAAAATCTGTGAAAACATATTTTGCCATCATCAAGTTTTCGCGAACATTACTTCTCGCCCATCTGATGAACATTTTGTATAAACCTTTATATTCTTCTGGAACGTTTGTCAATACAACTGCATTTCTTTGAAATCTAACTTCAAAACCTTGTTTCAAAATCATATTTGTCAAAGCACGATCTTCTCCAATGTCAGACGGTTCTCCCATAAAAGTTTGGTTGATCCATTCTGGAAGACAGTTGAAAACGGCATCTCTTTTGTAAGCTGCCAAAGCTCCAGGCGTACATAATACAGAACCTAATTGGCTTTCTGCAGAACGTTGAAATTCGAAACTCATTACAAAACTAACATTCAGCATTTTTGGTAAAATAGCCGATTTGTTGTTTAAAACCTGAACGTTTCCTGCAACAGCACCGCATTTTTCGTTTACCACAAACGGACTAACCAAGTTTCTTAAAGTATCTTTTTTCACAATAGAATCACTATCTACAGTTACAAAGATTTCTCCAGTTCCTAATTTAAATCCTCTGTATAAAGCTTGACGTTTCCCTTGATTTTTTGGCTGTTGAAAAATCGTTACGCGATCTCCCAATTTAGCTTTTGCTTCTTGCATCCAATACCAAGTATCATCCTTACTTCCATCATCAATAGCCAAAAGCTGTAATTTTTCTGCTGGATAATCGCTATCTGCAAGACTTAACAAAGTATCCCAAACTAATTTTCCTTCATTGTAAGCCGGAACGATAATCGTACATGTTGGCAACAATTCATCTGATACAGATTCGATTGGTTTATATTTTAAATACAAATAAGAGCTGTACAAGAAAACTCCTGTTTGATAAAAGAATAAAATTGTTGTAATGATTAAAAATGGCAATCCCCAAGTTGAGGCTACTCTTTCAAAATGAAATTGTTCAAAATCATCTTGCAATAAAAATACAGAACAAACTCCTGCAATCATCAAAAAGAATGTTGCAATAATAATTGCTAAACCTATAGAACTTGTTGGTCTTTCTACGTGTATTTTTTGCGTTTTTTCTTTAGTTCCAAAAATAGAACCGCTTAATGCTTTTTCGCTTATTACCGAACTACCGTTCGCGTAAAATTGTTTTGAGATAATTGTTTCGCTTTCCATGCTTATACTCCTTTTTTAATTTCTTTAATTTGGCTTTTAGTAAAATCTTCTTCCATTCTCATTAATTTGAAACTCGTATGGGGAGAAACAATTAAAAAATCAGATACATCAAAGATTTTGACATAAACACAATTTGCAAGCGTCGTGCCAATACGGTTCTAAGCTGTTCTAGAGGCATTTAAAAAAAAGAGGCGAAAAAATAGTGTATAATTATTTCACACTTTATGGATACGGTATACACAAAAATTGGAAAAGTTAAGATTGAAAAGTGAGATTTTCAAAGGGATTTGTGCATTCTATTACACAGAAAAATAAAAAAATCAAGAGCAGTTTGAAGAGTAAAAAATATCTCGTAATTTTTAAAAACGCTTAACTTTAAATTAAATTGTTTGAAGCTATAAAAAAGACCTCCAATTGTTTTTTTCATATTATAAAAAAAACATCTCTCAAAAAACAGGAAATCTTGCATAAAAAAGTTAAATTTATCAAAACATAATTAACACTAAATTTTAGGAGACTAAAAATGGTTATAAAGCATTACAATCTTTTATTAGCGGATGATGACGAAGATGATTGCGATTTCTTTAAGGAAGCGCTAGATGAAACGGCAATCAAAGCAGAACTATTTATGGTGCACGATGGAGTACAATTAATGAATTATCTAGAGAATAAAGACTTAGAGCATTTTCCTGATGTCATTTTTCTTGATTTGAACATGCCTCGTAAAAATGGTATAGAGTGTTTAACTGAAATTAAAGAAAATAAAAAGTTGAAAGATCTTCCTATAATTATCTTTTCAACTTCACTAGACAGCGAAATCGTAAACAATCTCTACCAAAAAGGAGCCTCTTATTACATTCGCAAACCTGGAGAATTTTCTAAACTAAAAACCGTTATTGAAAAAGCATTAACAATAGCCTCTGAAAATAATTTCAAACAGCCCGAAAGAGCAAATTTTATCCTGCAACCCTAAATCTTCTTTGGATGAACCGCAATAAAAAGGAACATTATTTTTTGTCCGAAGGTGGAGAAATGGGCAGTTTAATTCGTTCCAAAGATTGGAACAAAACATCTTTAGGCGATCCTGAGAAATGGCCTCAAAGCCTTAAAACCATGACAGCAATGATGCTTGGTAATCCGTTCGGGATGTATATTGCTTGGGGAGATGGTTATACACAATTGTACAATGATGCTTTTCGACCAATTTTAGGAGCAACAAAACATCCAGAAGCTTTGGGTGGAAGTTCTCAAAAAACATTTGCAGAAATATGGGGTCAGATTGGACCAATGTTCGCCGATGTGATGAAAGGAAATGCGGTTAGTTTTCCTGATTTTAAAGTTCCCCTGCATCGAAATGGATATATAGAAGATTGTTTTTTCGATTTTTCATACAGCCCGATAAAAATAGAAGATGGTTCTGTTGGCGGAATTTTAGTTACCGTTATTGAAACCACCGAAAAGAAAATTGTTGCCGATGCATTGCAAGAAAGTAATGCGCGTTTTGTCAATAATATTATGCAGGCTCCAGTAGCGATGTGTATTTTTAGAGGTAAAAATCATGTTGTTGAAATTGCCAACGAACAAATGATGCAACTTTGGCAAACAAAAGCCGAAGATATTATCAATCAGCCTATTTTTGAGGTTTTACCCGAATTGAAAAAACAAGGTCTTGGCGAAATTCTACAGAACATTTATATCGACGGGAAAAAAGTTACAACCGACGAAACCTTTGTACAATTAACTCGTAACGGAAAAACTGAAAACACTTATATCAATTTTGTTTACGAAGCGCTAAGAGATTCTGACGGGACTATTTCTGGAGTTGTAGCAATTGCCACCGAAGTTACTGCTCAGGTTTTGGCGCGTTCTAAAGTCGAAGAAAGCGAACAAAAAATTAGACAATTGGTAGAAAATGCTCCTTTTCCGATAGCTGTTTATGTTGGAAAAGAAATGCGCATTGAACTTGCCAATGAATCGATTATAAATATCTGGGGAAAAGGCTCAGATGTAATAGGAAAAACATACAAGGAAATCCTACCCGAATTACAAAATCAATCTATTTTTGAACAAGTTGCTACAGTATTTGAAACAGGGCAATCTTATCATTCTAGAAATTCTCGTGTTGATATTGTAAAGGATAATATATTGCAACCGTTCTATTTCAATTACAGTTTTACGCCTCTTTACGACACAAGTGGTAAAATTTATGCTGTAATGAATACAGCAGTAGAAATTACCGATTTATTCTTAGCTAAACAGAAAATCGAAGAAAGCGACAAACGTTTCCGAGATACAGTTCGACAAGCTCCAGTAGGAATTACAATTCTGCGTGGTCCAGATTATGTTGTCGAAATGGCAAATGAAGCTTACTTAAAATTAGTAGATAGAAAAGAGGATTCTTTTGTTGGAAGACCATTATACGATTCTCTTCCAGAAGTAAAAGAATCCGTAAGTTCTTTGCTTGATGGTGTTTTAAATACTGGAATTCCTTTTCATGGAAATGAAGTTCCTGTGCCTTTAAACCGACATGGAAAAATAGAAACTTCCTATTTTGATTTTCTATATCATCCTCTAAAAGAAGAAAACGGAACCATTTCTGGCATTTTGGTAACCGTTACCGAAGTAAGCGAAAAAGTTGAAGCTCGAAAAAAAATAGAACTTAATGAAGATCGTCTTAAAATTGTAGTTGAAGCTAGCGAATTAGGAACTTGGGAACTCAATGTAAAAACAAGAGCACCGATTTATTCTCAAAGATATCTTGAAATTGTTGGCGGATATACCGAAGAAGTTTCTTTAACTCATGAAGAATTGTTGGCACATCTTCATCCAGACGATATGCATGTAAGAAATCAAGGTTTTAAAGATGCTTTAAATTCCGGTTTTCTAAATTACGAAGTTCGCGTAATCTGGAAAGATCAGTCAATACATTGGATTGAAGGAAAAGGAAAAGTTTTTTATGATAAAAACAACGAACCTGAAAAACTAATTGGAACAATTAGAGATATTACCGAAGAGAAAAAGTATCAGCAAAAAATTGAAGAAAGCGCAAAAAAATTACGCAACCTCATCATGTACTCGCCTGTACCGATAGCGATTTTAAAAGGAAATGATTTTGTTATCGAAATGGCAAATTATGTTCTTTTGGATAATATCTGGAAAAAACAGCGAGAAGACGTAGAAGGAAAAAATCTTTTAAAAATCTTTCCAGAACTTCAAAAACAGAAATACGGCAAATTGCTTAAAAAAGTATACGAATCTGGCGAAGTTTATGCCGAATCTGAATCTTTGCTTTTGATTGAAAATGAAAGTGGAAATAATCAGTTTTATGTTGATTTTGAATTTGCGCCACTCCGCGAAAGCGATAATTCGATTTCAGGAATCAGAATGACGTTGATTGACGTTACAGAAAAAGTAGAAGCTCGGAAAAAAATTGAAGAAAGCGAAACGCGATTTCGTTCATTAACAGAAAGTATTCCGCAGTTAATTTGGGAAACTGATGCTGAAGGAAACGCATTATTTACTTCTGGAAAATGGTTTGAATACACAGGCATAGAACCAGGTCACGAAGGTTCTTGGGAAGCTATGATTCACCCTGATGATTTTGACGAAAATGTAAAAATCTGGCAGCACGCGCTTTCAACTGGAGAAATGTATCGATGCGATGTAAGAATGCGCAGAAAAGACGGCACTTATAGATGGCACACCGTTATTGGAGAACCAGTTTTAGGTCCAGATGAGAAAATCATAAAATGGGTTGGCGCTTTTACTGATATTCATACCGAAAAAGCTTTTACACAAGAATTAGAACAACAGGTTACAGCAAGAACACGAGAATTAATTCAGATAAACGAATCGCTTAGAAAAAGTGAAGAACGTTATCATTTAATGGTCGAAGAAGTTCAGGAATACGCCATTTTATATTTAAGTGCACATGGAATTATTGAAAACTGGAATGCTGGTGCCGAAAAAATAAAAGGCTATAAAGCTGATGAAATTATCGGAAAATATTTTTCTATTTTTTATACCGAAGAAGATCAAAAAAGCAAACTTCCAGAAAAACTTTTACAGCTTGCCATAGAAAACGGAAAAGTAGTTCATGAAGGCTGGCGAAAACGAAAAGACGGAAGTAAATTTTGGGCAAGTGTTGTAATTACGGCTGTACATAATAAACAAGATGAAATTATTGGTTTCTCTAAAGTAACGCACGATTTAACGGAAAGAAAAAAAGCCGATGATACGCTAAAAATATACGCGCAGGAATTAGAGCAAAAAAATAATGAACTGGAAGAAATGAACAAAGAACTTCAGTCATTTGCTTATATTTCTAGTCATGATTTGCAGGAACCGCTTAGAAAAATACAAACTTTCGCTTCTCAGATTATGGACAAAGAATTTGATAACTTATCTGAAAATGCAAAAGATAAATTTAGAAGAATGCAAAACGCGGCGCAGCGAATGCAAACTTTAATTAATGATCTATTAGCTTATTCTAGAACAAATATTCAGGAACGTATTTTTGTAAAAACTGATCTCTCTCAAATAATAAAAGAAGTAAAAGATGATTTAACGGAAGAATTAGAGCAAAAGCATGCTGTTATTGAGATCGGAAAAACTTCTAAAGTCGATATTATTCCATTTCAGTTCAAGCAGTTATTATATAATTTAATTAGTAATTCATTAAAATTTTCTAATCCTGAAATTCCGATTGTAATTAAAATTAAAAGTGAAATTGCATTAGCAGAAGAATTTGACAACGAAAAACTGATTCCAACCAAAAAATATTGTCATATTCAGGTCTCTGATAACGGTATTGGTTTTGAATCTCAATATAATAAAAAGATATTCGAAGTTTTCCAGCGCCTACACGGAAGAGATCGTTACAACGGAACCGGAATCGGATTGGCAATTGTAAAAAAGATCGTAGAAAACCATAACGGATTTATAACGGCTTCGGGCATATTAAATGAAGGAGCCACTTTTGACATTTATATTCCAGTAAATTAATTTCAATTATAAAAAATTATAAAAAAAACGGAAACTGCTTTTAGGGCTGTTTCCGTTTTTCCATTTCAAAGCACATTGAAATTATCTCAAAACAAATTTCTTATCTACTGTAAACTGTAATAAAACCAGTTGTTTTGTCTTTTAATTTTAATTCTTTGTTTGTCAAATTCATGATATCACTAGTTGTAGTAACACCATTAATAGTTAGCGTTAAATCGTTATGAGATCTTACGTAAGTTCCAGTAGTTTCGACTAAAGCACAATTGCTGCCATTATAATCTCCGTAAACTGCTGCATTACTCAATCTAAGATCTAAATAATCTGTAGAACAGCCAGGTTGATTTGCCGCAGCATCAACTAAAACCTCTTGTCCTCCAACAATAGATCCTGTTTGTCTAAGGTTATATTTCCCTTGTAATGGAATAATTGTTTCTCCTTCATTGTCATCACTGCTGCAAGATGTTGCAAAAAAACCGATGCTTAATAGTCCTAATAAAATTGCTTTATTTTTCATGGTAGATTTTTTGTTTGATTGTTATTAATTTTAATACTGCTAAATTAAATGTATAATCTTACAGAAAATTCCATGATTTTAGGATTATTTTACATAAATCGCATTTTAACGTAGTTTTCTCACATATTTATCAATTATATATTGCGTCACAGGTTTTAATGCTTTTCCATTTTCTGGATGATTTCCATGTGTATTAAAGAACTGAATACTATCTCCTACCTTAGTATACCAAACAATCGCTTTTTCATTTTTAAAGAAAACAGATGTATCACTAACCTTAATTCTTCGGAGATTTATAATTCTTTCATCATAAGGTTCAGGTGAATTAAATGTTCCAATTCCTTGTATTTTTAAATCACAACTTACTTTATCATAATGATCGCCCGACCATTGTATACAATCTTTTTTTGGCAAGCTTAGATAGATAATTAAACCTAATCCAATAAGAACAGCTGTGATTCCTAAGTATCTCATTTTTTTTGATTTTGGCTTGTCGCCAACATTAACGAAAGTTGATATAGCCATTGATGTTGGTTCTGAATTCTGGACTGATTCTGAATACTTATTTGGAGGTTCTTTATCTTCTATACTACTAAAAGCTACATCTGAATCAACTAAACTTTCAGCTTCCTCTTCATCAATCACAATATCAGAAAAAACTATTTCATCTGTAACATTGATATTTCTTAATTCATTTATTAATACTACCTCATCTTCTTCATGATATTTCTTAAAGTTGCCATAAGGTCTGTGCTTAAAATCAACAAGTATCGCCGCCATTTCAATTCTTGCTCTATTTTCTGTATTTCCTCCCTCTAAAAAATTAATTATTGGTTTCAGCTTACCAATATTACAATTTTCGATTGCTTTTTTTAATGAGGAATTCTCCTTTGCTTCTAAAAATAATTTTAGAATTTCTTCATCAATTTCATTTATTCCTTTTTCAAATAATCTAAGATAAAAATCTCTCAATTGGGCTGGAGTAGGATCTGATAAAATACCAGATACATCTCGCTCAATTGCTGTTTTATATTGAGTACGAATAGCGGTTTTATAATCTACAATAGTAAAGTTCGTCATAAGCTTATACGGATTTATTAGAATTTTCGGAATCATCGGAAATATCGGAATTCCTTATCAATGCAGGCTCAGAACGGTTGTTACTTTGCCTCAACAAAATTAGTTAATGTTTTGATCTGCAGGTCTAAGACAAAAGTACGAAACTAGTTCAATTACAAAGTGCGGAAAACCGTAAAACGGACTTTATTCCGGGAAGTATAAATGAAAATTTTACTGTCTACGCACTTTCACTTCCCACCAAAAATGGCATTGCACAAATACGATTCAGAATAGTTCTGGACAGGCATTGCTTTAACCAAACTAAAATTTTCACTTATGAAAAAGATACTTTTTTGGGGAGCTTGTACCCTATTGTCAACTATGTTAATCTCTTGCAGCGCAGACGAAGATGATACTGCAACAAATAAAATTAAAAAAGAATTAACTCCAACCTATGCAGATGGTCCTGGCGACGGAACTGTTCCGCCACCGCCGCCGCCGCCATTGGATCCTCCTCCGGGAAAATAAATTAAAGTGATTGTATTTAAATAATCATTAATTTCGGGGAAAGTAAGTTTCATGTTACGATCCCCGTTTTTTTATTTTATAATTTTTCTTTCTCTCCTTTCTTGTAAGGAAAATAAAATTATTACTATTGACGTAAAGCCAAGCAAACAACAAGCGATTGATTTCCGCCAAAAAGGAATAGAAAACTTTGATAAGAAAAACTTTAATGTCTCCTTCTATAATTTTAATAAGGCAAAAATAGCGTACGAAACTTTAAAAGATAGCGCTAATATTGTTTTCTGCCTGACCAAAATGGCTTCTATACAACAAATAAATGGAGATTATTACGGAAGCAAAGAAACCCTTACTGAAGCATTACCTTACATCAAAAAGAGAGATATTTATACTGTTTCCATAAATACCTTTTTTGGTATTGCCGACAAAGAACTTTCGCTTTATAATGATGCCATTTATTATTATAAAGAAGCAATGAAAGATTGTACGGATTCAATAACAAAACAAATTCCTTTCAGCAATATTGCCGTTGTAAAAATTCAACAAAAAAAATACGATGAAGCTATTACAATTCTAGAATCTATTCTGAACAAAGTCAGAGATAATCAATCTACAACATTAAGCAAAGCAAGAATTAAAGATAATTTAGGCTATGCTTATTTTAAAAAAGGATTGAATGAAAAAGGTCTTTCTTTAATGAATGAAGGACTTGAAATGAGAAATCAGGATGATGATATTTATGGAAGTATTGAAAGTTATATACATTTAGCAGAATTTTATGCCAAGACTGATCGCAAAAAATCTATTGAAAATGCAAAAAAAGGGTATGAAATTGCAACTCATTTTAATAGTGTTGATGAACGTTTAAGAGCATTGTCTCTTTTAATTACAAATGATGCAGGAATACAGTACGGACAAAAATATGTTACTATAAATGACAGCATTACAAAAGTTAGAAACAACTTTAAAAACAAATTTGCTAAAATTAAATACGATTCTAAAAAAGAAAAAGACGAAAACCAGAAACTTCGTTTAGAGAAAGTAGAAAATGAATTATCTCTTCAGAGAGCAAATTCTCAAAGGATATTTTTTATAATCGGCATTACAAGTCTTTTTTTATTACTTATTTATCTCAGAAAACGATACGAAAATCGAAATCGAATAGAAAAAATAAAAACTGCTTACGATACCGAGACAAGAATTGCCAAAGATATTCACGACGGATTGGCAAATGATGTTTTTCAAGTCATTACCTATACACAGACCCAGCCATTAATCAACGAGAATAGCAAAGAAAACTTATTGCAAAAACTAGATGATATTTACTCGCGCGTTCGCGGAATTTCCAGAGAAAATAATGATATCGATACAGGCACAAATTTCCCGATTAATTTAAAAGAAATGCTTTCTACTTATAACAGTCCTCAAACAAACGTTATTATAAATGGTGTTGAAAAAATAAATTGGGATTCTGTAGAGGATTTAAAAAAGGTCGCCATTCAAAGAGTTTTACACGAATTAATGGTTAATATGAAAAAACACAGTAAAGCTCCAGTAGCATCTATAAAATTTTATACAGACACCCATTTCTTGTTTATTGATTATAGCGATAATGGAAAAGGTTGTGAAAAATCACAAATTATAAAAAATGGTTTGCAAAATATGGAAAACCGTATTTTGGCTATAAAAGGAACAATTACTTTTGAAACTGAACCCGATAAAGGTTTTAAAGTAAAAATAACTATGCCTAAATAAAAGCCTATGTTTAAAAAAGTGATAATAGCTGAAGATCTTGATGCAATGAATTTAGGAATTCAACAAGTTTTAAAAGATTTAAATATTATAGATTTTCAGCATTCTAAATTTTGTGATGAAGCGTTTCTAAAAGTACGCGCTGCCATTCAGAAAAATGACCCTTACGATTTATTAATCAGTGATCTTTCCTTTAAAACAGATCATCGTAAATCAGAAATAGCTAATGGAGATGAGTTGGTTCAAAAAGTTCGAGAATTGCAGCCCGACATTAAAATTATCGCTTATTCTGTTGAAGATAAAAGTTACCGCATCAAATCTCTTTTTGATAATGCTGAAATTGATGCTTTTGTTTTAAAAGGTTTAAATAGTATCGACGAATTAAAAAAAGCTATCAGCATAATTTCGAGTTCAGATCAAAAATTTATTTCGCCAGAAGTTGCTTCTGCATTACAGGAAAAAAGCAATTTTGAAATTGACGATGTTGATATTAAAATCTTAAAATTTTTATCTGCAGGAACTTCACAAGATGAAATTATTGAGATTTTTAAAAACTCGAATGTCAAACCAAACAGTAAAAGTGCTATGGAAAAAAGACTTTCGAGATTAAAAGATTTTTTTAAAGCAAATAATACAATTCATTTGGTTTCAATTACAAAAGATATGGGGATTATTTAAATTCTCTACTCCATTTTAAAAAGCTCCTTAGGAGCTTTTTTTTATTTTTTAAAATTAAATTATGGATTACGGATTTCCATAATACACTGATTCTAATTGGTTTTACATTTGGAATATTAATTTAAAACTACAAACCAATGGAAATGAATATTCAACTAAAATCATTAGCAGATAAAATAAATCAGCTGAAAAGTAAAATTGAAACCGAAGAATCTACAAAACATGCTTTTGTATTGCCTTTTATACATGCTTTAGGGTATGATGCCTTTAATCCGCTTGAAGTAGTTCCTGAATTTACCGCAGACCTCGGGTTGAAAAAAGGAGAAAAAGTAGATTATGCTATTTTTCAAAATGGAGAACCTATTATAATTGTCGAATGCAAAAGCTGGAAAGAGAAACTTACAGTTCATAATTCGCAATTATTTCGCTATTTCCATGTTACCAAAACCCGATTTGCACTTTTAACAAACGGAATCCAGTATCAATTTTTCACCGATTTAGATGATCAAAACAAAATGGACGAAAAACCTTTTTTAGAATTTGATATCTGCAATTTAAAAGAAAATACAATAAACGAAATTGCAAAATTTCATAAAGCCAATTTCGATGTCGATAATATTGTAAGCAATGCCAGCTCATTAAAATATATTAAAGAAATCAAGAAGCTTATAAATGCTGAATTAGAAAGCCCATCAAACGATTTTACAAAACTATTTGCAAGCAAGATATACACAGGAAGACTTACTGAAAAAGTTGTTGATGAATTTAAAGATTTAGTTCAAAAATCTGTAAGTCAATTTATTAATGATAAAATTAATGATCGTCTAAATGCCGCATTAAGCAAAGAAACTATTAAACAACAAGACGAAGAAATTGTCTCAGTTGAAGACGACAATAAAATAGTTACTACAGAAGAAGAACTTGATGCTTACCGAATAGTAGTTGCTATTTTGCGTCGAAAACTGCCAGTTACCAGAATCGTATATCGTGACACACAATCTTATTTCGGAATATTATTAGATGATAATAATCGTAAACCTCTATGCAGACTCCACCTAAATAGCGGTAAAAAATATATTAGCCTTTTCAATAATAATAAAACTGAGGCTAAAATAGCAATATCTACAATTGATGATATTTACCAATACGAAACAGAATTATTAGAAACTGTAGCACTTTACGAAACAGAATTAAATCCCGTATAAGTACTCATATTAAAGATTTTAATTCTAATTAGATTTATCAAGATCTAACCAAACCCCAAAAGCCTATGCAAAAAAACTACCTCATCTTACTTTTAATATTTACATTTTATTCCTGCAAGAAAGCTTCTGCCCCTCCTCCATCAGAGATAAATTCTTTTTATAAAGAAGTCGTTACAGCCGACGATCGTAAAACCATTACGCCTGAAGAAGCCAAAACCTATCATGTAAATACTTCTTATAAATATGAATACAGAACCGGAAATCCTGGGCATTACGAATATAATTATGACGTTAAAGGAATAAATAGTGCCGGTGATTCTGTTTTTGGAAATATAAATATTCAAGGAAAATACGGGGCAGGAATTTTAAAAGACACTATTTCCGAAATAGAAATTAATACCGAATGGATTGCAAACGGAAAACTAAAAGCTCATGATAAAAATGGAAATCAATACGATCTAATTGTCAAATAAAATTACCTCATGAAATATACTTTACTCTTACTTTTTGTTTTTATAACGTCATTTAGACCACCAGAAACCAACGTTTACATTTGTGGTTCTAGAGGTGCAAAAAAATACCATTATAATGAAAACTGTAGAGGCTTAAGTGCTTGTAGCCATGGAGTAGTAAAAACGGCTCTTAAACAAGCTCAAGGTTACGGTCTCACACTTTGCGGTTGGGAAGATTAATTTTTCTTCCCAATTTCACATTTAATCATTTGATAATAATCACTTTACAATAATTTCACATTAGTTTCGGTAATTTGAAATAAAACTAATCGTTATGAAATTATTCAACCTAAATTTTCTAGTATCATTCAAAGAATGGCTTTTTTTAAGAGCAATGCAATCTTCTTTCCTACATTAATAAACCATTTAAAATAAAGGAAAGTACAGATTGAATGAATAAAATTGAAAGCTCATTTTTGAACAAAAACCAATTTGGTGAAGATTTCTTGTGGGGTGTATCAACCGCCGCTTTCCAAATTGAAGGTGCACATGATTCTGACGGAAAAGGTTCTTCTATTTGGGATGTTTTTACGTCTCAAAAAGGAAAAATAAAAAACGGTCATCATGCCCTAACTGCCTGCGATTTCTATAATACTTATCAGGACGATATTAAACTAATTAACGAATTAAATATTCCGAATTTTAGATTTTCTATCAGCTGGCCTAGAATTATGCCAACGGGAATTCATCCTATAAATGAAGCGGGAATAGATTACTACAATAAAATTATAGATTCGCTACTTGCATCTGGAATCGAACCTTGGATTACGCTTTATCATTGGGATTTGCCTCATGCGCTGGAAGTCAAAGGAGGTTGGACCAATCGCGAATCTGTTAATTGGTTTGCCGAATATGTAGAAGTTTGTGTACAATACTTTGGTGATCGTGTAAAAAACTGGATGGTAATCAACGAACCTTCTGTTTTTACTGGTGCTGGTTATTTTTTAGGAATTCATGCGCCAGGCCGAAAAGGAATCACTAATTATCTAAAAGCCATGCATCATGTTACTCTTGCAACTTCCGCTGGTGCCAAAATAATTCGCGAACGCATTCCAAACGCCAACATCGGAACGACATTTTCTTGTACTCATATCGAACCTGCAACAGAAAGTGCCAAAGATCTTGAAGCCGCAAAACGTGTCGATACATTATTAAACAGAACTTTCATTGAGCCAATTTTAGGATTAGGTTATCCGCAGAAAGATCTTCCAGTTCTTAAAAAACTGAATAATTATATTGCACCCGACGATTTGAATAATCTCGCTTTTGATTTTGATTTTATAGGTCTGCAATGTTACACTAGAGAAGTCGTAAAATCGTCTATTCTGACGCCTTATATTGGCGCAGAACTTGTAAGTGCCGAGAAACGAAATGTAATTGCAACCGAAATGGGTTGGGAAGTTTATCCGCCTGCTATTTATCATGTGCTGAAAAAGTTTAATGAATATAAAGGCATCAAAAAAATTATTATTACCGAAAACGGAGCCGCATTTCCAGATATTGTAAAAAATGGAAAAGTTCATGATATAAAACGAACGCATTTTATTCAGGATAACTTGGAACAGATTTTAAAAGCAAAAAATGACGGCGTAAATGTCGACGGTTATTTTGTTTGGAGTCTGACTGATAATTTTGAATGGGCAGAAGGTTACAACGCCAGATTCGGATTAATTCATGTGGATTTTGAAACACAAAAAAGAACCATAAAAAATTCAGGATTTTGGTTTAAAGATTTTCTATCTTAAAAATCGAATATCTAAAATAAAAAAAGCCTTTTGCAATTTAATTGTGAAAGGCTTTTTTATTGAAATTCAAGCAACTTCTAATGAAGCCTAAATTTATATTGCTGTTTCAAAATTCCGATATGTACTTTTCCATTATCTTTTAAATGAGCTGTTACCAGAACATATTTTTCTTCTGGATAATTTACAGTATAACTAAAAGTTGTATCCTTCGTTTTAACCTCAAATAAATGCTTTCCATCATCCGAAACGGGCAAAGCTAAGGTTTCATAAGTTGGTAATGCATTTGTGGCTTTTAAATTGAGATCTTGAATTTTCTTTTTATCCAGAAATATTTCCAGTTTTAAGTTGTCCAATTTCATATTAGTTGGCTGTTCAAATGAGACAACATACTTTTTACAACCAAAAATGCATAAAATAATTCCTAAAACGATAAGCTTTTTCATAGCTAAATATTTTTAAAATGAATGCTTTTACAAACCAAACAAATTCATTTAATGTTTTATAAATATAAAAAAATATTACAAATCAATTGTCAATAAAAAGGCAAGTTTTATTGGCTTTAAAACCAATAATTTATAGATAAAAAAAGAGCAAAAAAAAGATAAAAAAAACAGCTAATTTATTGATAAACATTAGGTTTATCGGATTTTTTTTCTTATCTTTATAGTGTAAATAAAAGTAAATATATGCCGAAAAACAAACTTTTTAAAAGCCAAAATCACACTTCAAAAAATCACTCCTTTAAGCATTTTATTTTTCAAAATGCTTCCAAATTTCATTTCGAAATATCTGGACAAAAGCTCCAATTTCAATCTTAATTATTTTATGAAGATTTATTTTCCGAATCAATTTTAGAAAATAACTCTTTTTTATCAAACAAAAGATTTCCTTTTTCGGGAACTTCTTTCGATTCTTCATGTTTATTATTCACCAAAATCATTTTTTATATGCCATTATTTTTGACTTCTACACTTAGATTCTTTCTTGCAAATTCAATTTTTGCTCAATTCTGTATTATTTCTATATTTTTTAGCGTTTCGAAACCAACTTTTATCGGACTTTTTGCATCTATTAAAATAGAGATTAGTTTCAACTTCAATAACATTTAACAACCAAAATAAGATTTTCAATTTATTTTTCTGGGAATTCTTAGGAATCTCTGGGAAATGCAGGAATTCTGGGAATCCCTTATAAACAAAGGCTTCAAAGTGCCTTTACTTTGCATCAGAAATTAGATCAAGTTTTGTCTGCAGACTTAAACAATATGTAAAACTAGTTCTAATTAAATTGTGAAAAACCGTAAGACCGAGTTTATTCGGGAAGTATAAATTACGTCTTACAGTTCTACACAACCACTTCCCTCAAAACAATTTGGTGTCGCCAAAATAAATTCTGGAACATTCCGGACAGCCACACCTATGTCTAATTTCTAAATTAAATCAAAATGAAAAAATTTACACTATTGTTCGCTTTTGCGTTATTGTTCACTATATTTTCTTGTACTCCTGATGAGTATGAGATTCAAACAACTAAGAAAATCGAAAAACCATTCGATCACTTAAAAGGTGAAGATTCTGGAACTCCAGGTCCTGGTGATGACAAAACCACACCAGTAAAACCTCCTGTAAAACCAGAGCCTCAATAAAAATTATATTTTTAGTATGGAATTAATTACTATTTTCGGGGAAAGTAAATTTATATGTTACGGTCCCCGTTTTTTTATTTTATTATCTTACTTTCTTTTTTTTCCTGTAAAGAAAAAAAGACCATTAATTCTAATACAGAAGCTGTAAGTAAAGAAGCTAGTATTTTAAGAGACAAGGCAGATGATAATTATTTAAAACAAAACTTAAACACTGCTTTTTATGAGTTTAACAAATCAAAACTACTTTTTGAAACGGTAAAAGACAGCGCCAATGTATCGTACGCACTTATCCAAATGGCTTCTATACAACAAATCAACGGAGATTATTATGGAAGTAAAGAAACCGTGACAGAAGCTTTGCCGTATGCTAAAAACAATGCAAATCATATCAGTTGTATAAATAATACATTAGGGATTGCCGACAAAGAACTTTCATTATACGATGATGCTATTTTTTACTATAAAGAATCCATTAAACACTACACAGATTCTAAAGACAAACTAAGTCCTTTAAATAATATTGCAGTAGTTTATATACAGCAAAAAAAATATAAAAAAGCAATTAGTCTTCTAGAATCGCTTTTGTCACAAAAATTTTTAGAGGATAAATCTAAACTTAGATCTAAAGCTATAATGCAAGACAACTTAGGTTATGCTTATTTTAAAAATGGTTCTGATGAAAAAGGTTTCCATTTAATGGATGAAAGCCTGCAATTACGGAAAAAAATTAAGGATAATTACGGAAGCATTGAAAGCTATTTGCATCTTGGCGATTATTATTCTAAAAAAGACCTTCAAAAATCAGATGAAAATGCTTTAAAAGCATATAATATATCAACTAAACTAAACAGCGTTGATGAAAGATTAGAAGCATTGCAAATTTTAATTTCTAATAATCATAGTGCTCAAGATAGCAAATATGTAAAAAAGTTTTTTAGTTTAAACGACAGCATTATAAAAGTTAGAAATAACTTTAAAAATAAGTTCGCTAAAATAAAATACGATTCTAAAAAAGAAAAAGACGAAAACGAAAAGCTTCGTTTAGAAAAAGCAGAAAATCAGTTATCGTTGCAAAGAGCTAATTATATGCGTATTGTATTTGTAATTATTTTTGTTTTCTTGGTTATTTTAATTGCTATTTTAATTCGTTATTACAAAAATAAAAACAAGGCAATAGAATTAAAAACTTCTTACGATACCGAAACCCGAATTGCTAAAAAAATACACGACGAATTGGCAAACGATGTGTTTCAAGTAATTGCTTTTGCCGAATCGCAAACTTTAAGTACAGAAAACACAAAAGAAAATCTGCTTCAAAAACTGGATGATATTTACGGACGTGTAAGAGGAATTTCTAGAGAAAATAACAATATCGATACTGGAATAAATTTCACCAAAACTATAAAAGAAATGCTTTCAGCTTATAACACAGCCGAAAGAAACATTATGGTAACCAATTTAGAACAAATAAATTGGGAAGCTATTGATGAAATGAAAAAGATTACTATCAGTCGTATTTTACAGGAATTAATGGTAAATATGAAAAAACACAGTGGCGCCAATCTAGTTGTAATCAAATTTGAGAGCGATCAAAAATCAATCCTAATAAATTATATGGATAATGGTGTTGGTTGCGAAAAAAGCACAATTGTTCAAAATGGTCTTCAAAACATGGCAAACCGAATTCTAGCCTTCAACGGAACTTTTGATATTGAAACCGCACCCGATAAAGGATTTAAAGTCAAAATAACAATGCCATAACAAACGCAAATTAAAGCTTAGACTTTAAAACATAATAAATAAAAAGCCTTTCAGAATATCCCGAAAGGCTTTTCTCTTCAAAAACAATAAATATTATAACCTCTTCAGCTTATAATGTTTCGTTTAAAACGGCAACCGCCTCTTTCCAATTATTCACTCTTAAATGATGCGTTTTGTTCACATTATGAAATGCAGTAAACATTATTGGTTTCCCAATGCAATAATCCAAATTTTTACAATGATCGTCAATCAAATAATCGGTTTTGATTATTCTTTTGCTTCCGCATAAAACTATATTTTCCCATTTAATAAAAGGAAAATGTTCGCCTAACCAAGCTACTTTTTCCGCAAGCGAAAGAGGAAATTCTGTCGCAGCTGATACAATAAATATTTCGAAATTCTTTTGTAATTCTCGAACACTTTCAACGGCATCGTCCATCACAGGCAATGTTCTGAAAAAATTACCTTTATTTAAAACATCAAACATTAATTTTCTGTCTTTAAAAGCTTCTTCTTCACTTAATCCCTGAATACTTTCTTTTGTTAAACTCGTTCCGTACGCTTTGTTGTAATGATTTATTAGCTGTGATTCTACATCAGCCAACACACCATCCATATCGATTGCAATTGTTTTCTTTTTCATCGTAATTTTATTTTGCTGCTAAAATATGCAAAAACAGCATTAAATTGCAAATTATTGCAATATTTTATTTATTTTTGCAATATAAAACCGCAAAAAAAATGAAGAAAGAAGAGCGTCAAAAAACGATTTTAGAATATTTATCAAAAGAACATCGTGTAACTTCAGTAGAATTAAGCGAATATCTGAGTGTTTCTGAAGACACTATAAGACGTGATTTGAAAGAACTTTCAGATCAAGGACTTTTAAAAGCGGTACGTGGCGGTGCGGTTGCTCCTTCCCCAATTCCGTTGCATTATAGAAAGAGAGAAAAGCACGATCTTGAAAACAAAAAGATTATTGCACAAAAAGCGATTCCGTATCTAAAAGACGGACAAGTTGTATTTATTGACGGAGGAACAACTTCTTTGGCTTTAGTTGCCAGTTTTCCTTATGATTTAAAATTGACTGTTATTACAAATAGTTTTCCTGTTGCGGTTTTGGTTGAAGATTTACCAAATATCGAATTGATTTTTGCAGGAGGAAGAATGTGCAAAACGTCTTTTACAACTGCCGGAATGGAATCTCTTGATTTCTTTAGAAATTTTAGAGCTGATATCTGTATTTTAGGAATTTGCAGTATTCATCACGAACGCGGACTTACCGGAATTTTATATGACGATTCTCAAATTAAAAAAAATATGATTCAGAATTCTGATTTTATTATTGCTCTAAGTTCTAGCGAAAAGATTGATACCGCCGAAACTTATTTTGTTTCTTCTATAAAAGACATTGATGTTTTAGTTACGAATATTGCTCCAGATGATGAAATTTTAAAACCTTATAAACAAAAAGGGCTTACAGTTCTTTAATAAAAAAAAGCCTTTCAGGATTTTACTCCCAAAAGGCTTTTTCACTACAAATTAACAGGCAAATTTTATTTCCATCCGCCGCCCAAGTCTCTGTAAACATGAACAGCAGCATTCAATTGCTCTTTTTTAGTATCTACTAATTCTAATTTTGCTTCTAATGCATCTCTTTGTGTCATTAAAACCTCGAAATAGTCTACTCTTGCCGATTTAAACAAATCGTTTGAAACATCTATAGAAGTATTTAGCGCATCAACTTGTTTCGATTTTAAATCGTATCCTTTTTGCAAATTATCAATCTTAGACAATTGATTTGAAACTTCTAAATAAGCATTTAAAACCGTACGATCGTAATTGTATAATGCCTGAAGCTGTCTTGCATTTGCACTTGCAAATTCTGCTTTGATTGCATTTCTATTAATCAACGGCGCTACAAGATCTCCAGCCAATGAATATAGAAGAGATTCTGGCATTGTAAACAAATAAGAAGGCTTAAATGCATTTACTCCTATCGCAGCAGAAATATCCAATGATGGATAAAACTCTGCACGAGCTACTTTTACATCTAATTTCGCTGCTACTAATTCTAATTCAGCTTGTTTTACATCTGGACGATTTTCTAACATTTGAGATGGAATTCCAGAAGTTACAACAGCTGGCAAAAGGCTCAAGAAGTTGTTGTTATTAGTTCTTTTAATTTCTTGCGGATATCTACCCAACAAAAAGTTGATTTTATTTTCGGTCTCTTTTATCTGCTGTAAAATATCAAACTCTAGACTTTGAGAAGTTAAAACTTCTGCTTCAAATTTCTTAACTCCCAATTCAGTTGCTCTTGCAGCTTGTTTTTGAACTTTTACAATTTCTAAAGCGTTAGTCTGCAATTTGATTGTTTGCTTAACAATATCCAATTGATTATCTAAAGCCATTAGTTCGTAATAAGAATCGGCAACTTCTGCGATGAGGTTTGTAATTACAAAATTTTTACCTTCAACAGTAGCCAAATATCTGTTTAAAGCTGCTTTTTTAGAATTGCGCAATTTTTTCCAGATATCCACTTCCCAATTCGCGTAAGCAGAAATGGTAAAATCTCCAAGCGGATCTGGCATTTCTTTACCAGGTTTAATTTCAGTAGAAGCATCACCAGCACCTTGACTCGTATATCTTCCTACTTTTTCTACTCCTGCGCCTGCGCGAACGCCAACTGTTGGCAACAAAAGCCCTTTTCTAACACGAATATCATTCTTTGCAATTTCAATTTCTTGTAAAGTGATATTTAATTCCTGATTATTTTTAAGAGCAACATCTATTAAATCTACAAGATTCTGATCTTTAAAGTAATCTTTCCAGTTTAACGCTGCCGTATTATTGTTTGCATCCTGACTCTGAGTCATTCCAAAAGATTCTGGAACTGGCGCAGATGGCGTTATTGCTGCCTCAGGTGCAGGGGTTTTACACCCTGCAACTGTTAGACAAACAGCTAATGCAATACTATATTGATATGATTTGATTTTATACATGATTGTTGTCAATTTCTTCTGTTAATGGATTTTCTTCTTCATGTTTCACCAATTTGTATCTTTCTGCAATTTTGGCAAAAATGTAATACAATCCCGGAATTACGAATACTCCACAAATAGTTCCTATAAGCATACCTCCTGCTGCTGCAGTTCCGATTGTTCTATTACCAATTTTACCTGGACCATTTGCAAAAACAAGTGGAATTAATCCGGCGATAAAGGCGAATGAAGTCATCAAGATAGGACGGAACCTCGCTTTTGCTCCTTCCATTGCTGCTTCTAAAACAGTTCTTCCTGCTGCGTGCCTTTGTATGGCAAACTCTACAATCAGTACGGCATTTTTACCTAATAATCCGATAAGCATTACCATGGCAACTTGTGCATATATATTGTTTTCTAATCCAGCAATTTTCAATAAAAGGAATGCTCCAAAAATACCCGCTGGTAATGAAAAGATTACAGACAATGGTAAAATAAAACTTTCGTATTGTGCTGCTAAAACTAAGTATACAAATCCTAAACAGATTAAAAATACCCAAATAGCTTGATTACCTTGCGCAACCTCATCGGCAGAAATACCTGCCCAGTCAATATCGTATCCTCTCGGTAATTTTTTTGCTGCAATTTCTTGAATTACTTTAATCGCTGTACCAGAACTGTAACCTGCTGCTGGCGAACCACTAATTTGCGTTGAGGTATACATGTTATGTCTTGTGATTTCTGAAAGTCCGTAAACTTTTTCTAATCTCATGAAAGCAGAATAAGGAACCATTTCATCACGATCATTTTTTACGTACAATTTCAAGATATCATCTGGCTGCGCACGATATTCTGGTGAAGCCTGAACGATTACTTTATAGTTGATTCCGAATTTAATAAAACTGATTTCGTAATTACTACCCACAAGAGTTGACAACGTGTTCATCGCATTTTCGATTGAAACTCCTTTTTGCTGTGCCAAATCATTGTCTACTTTCATCATATATTGAGGGAAACTAGAGCTGTAGAAACTAAATACGTTAGATAATTCTGGCTGTTTATTTAATTCAGCAACAAAATCATTATTTACTTGCTCCATTCTCTTATAATCTCCAGAACCAGTTTTATCTAGTAAACGAAGCTCAAATCCTCCAGCAGCACCATATCCAGGTACAGCAGGTGGTTGGAAAAATTCGATATTCGCTCCTGTAATATCTTTACATTTTTCCTCCATGTCATGCATAATCTCAACTACAGATTCTTTTCTGTCATTCCAGTCTTTAAGATTCACCAAACACGTTCCTGAGTTGGCTCCTGTACCTTCAGAAAGAATCTCGTAACCTGCCAATGACGAAACTGATTTTACGCCATCAATTTCTTCTGCAATTTTTTGAACTCTCTCTGCAATATTATTAGTTCTTTCTAACGATGAACCTGGAGGTGTCTGAATTACAGCATAAAACATCCCTTGATCCTCATTCGGAATAAATCCAGAAGGCACATTACTGCTGATAATCCAAGTTCCAGCACAGAAAACAAGAAGCGCTACAACTGTAACAACTCTTCTATTTACAATTTTACCTAATAGATTTTGATATTTCCCTTGTGCTAAATTGAACTTTTCGTTAAAACCATCAATAAATCTATTAGCAGGTGTTTTCTTTTTAGGCTGTCCGTGATTGTTTTTTAGCATCATCGCACAAAGCGCTGGTGTTAAAGTCAATGCCACAATACCAGAAAGAATAATCGCCGTTGCCATTGTTACAGAAAACTGTCTGTAGAAAACTCCCACAGGACCAGACATAAACGCAACCGGAATAAATACTGCCGCCATAAGAAAGGTAATTGCAATAATTGCCCCCGCGATTTCATGCATTGCTTTCTTAGTTGCTTTAAATGGTGATAGATGTTCCTCTTCCATCTTGGCGTGAACGGCCTCGATAACTACAATTGCATCATCGACGACGACTCCAATTGCTAATACTAAAGCAAATAATGTAATTAAGTTCAACGAAATATCGAAGAATGTCATAAATACAAATGTTCCTACCAACGAAACTGGAACCGCAATTGCTGGAATAACCGTAGAACGCCAATCTCCTAAGAAAAGGAAAACTACTAAACCTACCAGAATAAATGCTTCAACAAGCGTGTGAATTACTTTTTCGATAGAAGCATCAAGGAATTTAGAAACGTCATACGAAATTTCATAATCCATTCCTTTTGGAAATCTTTGTTTAATTTTTTCCAGTTTTGCTTTTACTTCTTCAATAACCTGATTTGCGTTACTTCCAAAAGATTGTTTCAATACGATTGCCGCAGATGGTCTTCCATTCAAATTAGAATAGATATCGTACATCGAACTTCCAAATTCAACTTTCGCAACATCTTTCAATCTCAAAAGTTCTCCGTTTGGATTTGCTTTTACAACAATATTCTCGTATTGTTCTTTTGTTGTAAAACGACCAGAATATTTCAATACATATTCGAATGCTTGCGAACGTTTTCCAGAACTTTCTCCTGTTTTTCCTGGAGAAGCCTCCAAACTCTGACTTGATAATGCTTCCATAATTTCATCAGCAGAAATTTTATAAGCCAACATACGATCTGGTTTCAACCAAATACGCATTGCATATTCACGTGTTCCTAAGATATCTCCAGAACCAATACCATTTACCCTTTTCAATTCAGAAAGAACGTTGATATCAGCGTAGTTATACAAGAACTTCATGTCGGTGTTTTTGTCTGTACTATAAAGATTTACGTACATCAACATACTTGGTACTTCTCGAGTAATCTTGATACCTTCTCTAATTACCAAAGGAGGAAGTTTATTGGTAACCGAAGCCACACGATTCTGAACGTTAACCGCTGCTTGATTAGGATCTGTTCCTAAATTAAAAACCACTTTAATTGTAGCTTCACCATCGTTTCCGGCATCAGAAGCCATATATTTCATTCCTGGAACACCGTTTAAGGCTCTTTCTAAAGGAATAACAACCGCCTTAACCATCAATTCACCGTTAGATCCAGGATAATCTGCTGTAACATTCACCATTGGAGGCGAAATTGTAGGGAATTGTGTAATTGGTAAATTCAATACCGACAAAACCCCTAAAAAGACAATTATCAGCGATATTACGATCGACAGAACAGGTCTTTGAATAAATTTATTAAACATTTGTATATTTTTTAAATGATTAAACTTATTGAAGTTTAAAATGTTTCAGGTTTCAGGTTTCAAGTTTCAGGTTCAGTATGTAACTTGAAACTTGAAACTATTAAAACAAAAAACTATTCTGCTTTTAAACGTAAATGATTGATAACCTCTTTTGGAGATTTGTAATCATATTTGATTTTGTCGTTTTCTTTTACTTTCTGAACTCCTTCTAATAAGATTCTATCATTTTCAGAAATACCGCTTTTAATTACATATAAATCAGGAATTTCTCCAGTAATAGTAATTTCTCTTGAACTTACTTTATCGTCTTTTCCTACTACGAAAACATACTTTTTATCTTGAATTTCGTAAGTTGCTTTTTGTGGAATCACAATTGCATTTTTAAGCGGAACATTCATTTGAACTTGTCCAGTTTCTCCGTTTCTAAGTAATTTTCCAGAATTAGGGAATCTTGCTCTAAAAGCGATATTTCCAGTTTCGTTATTGAATTCACTTTCTATAACTTCAACATTTCCTTTCTCTTTGAAAATATCTCCATTAGCCAAAACTAAATTTACTTTGTTGTCAGCACGATCTTTAATATTCGTTTCATAACTGATATATTCTGGCTCAGAAACATTGAAATAAGCAAACATCTGACTGTTGTCTGAAAGACTTGTCAATAACTCGCCTTCATCAATTAAACTTCCTAGTTTCAACGGAATTCTGTCGATTGTTCCGTCAAAAGGAGCTCTGATTTCAGTAAATGATAAATGAAGTTTTGCTAATGACACTTCTGCTCTTGCTGATTGTAGTTTAGCTTGAGCAACACTTAATTCGTTTTTAGAAACGATGTTTTTATCTGCCAATAATTTTGAATTCTGCAATTCGATTTCTGCCGATTTTTGTTCTGCCTGCGCTTTAAGCAATTCAGACTGATACATGTTTGGCATGATTTTAAACAACAGTTGTCCTTTTTTTACAAACTGTCCTTCATCAACATAAATATTTTGTAGAAAACCTTTTTCTTGTGCACGTAACTCGATATTTCGCACAGATTTTATTTGTGAAACATATTCTTTTGTGAATGAAGTATCGATTTTAACGGGATTAGTAACCGTAAATTTTTCAACTTCTTCTTTTTCTTCTTTTTTAGATGTACAACTAGTCAAGCACACCAAGGCAATTAAGCCTGAGAGAACAATGATTTTTTTCATGATTTAGTTTGGAAATTAAGCTTATGAATGCTTTGGAATAAAAATTCCTTTTGGATGTTAAAATGCATCAGTCAGCCGTAGTCCAGACCTTAAAAGTCATATAAGCGGAAGTAGAAAAAATATACAACAGCAAGATACGCAGAGATCAAAACTCAGGTAACCGATGTATACTTTAAAATCAAATTCTTAATACGCGTTGAGTAATGTATAAAGGATTTGAATGCCCAAAGAAAGGCGTAGAAATTTTAAAACGATTGGAATCTTTTGCAGCAGATTGATCTGAAAGAGCCAGATACAATTCATCTACTAAGCTGTAAGAAGCAGCAAAAATTTTATTCGTAAGTCCGTCAACATCATCATTTCCTAGAAGATCTTCTTCAAGATCAATATCAGCTGCATCTTCGATGGTAGAAGATCCACGCTCATGATTGGTAAACTTAACTCGGTGTTTCTTTTCAAGATTATGGTGTTGAGGTAAGCCAAAAGTATTCGCATTAAGATATTGGCCTCCGCCGAACAGAAGCATATTCATGAATACTAAAAATACTATTAACTTTCTCATTTGGGTGCGAAAGTAATAAAAGATTGGAATAAAAAAAATAAAATAAGAAAGTCTTAACATTGAATATGAAACGAAAACGTTTTCTATCGAAATAAAACGAAACGAATCATTTAAAAGCTCCTAAAACAACACACAATACTAAAAATCAACAACTTACAAAACCTTTTCCATAACTGTAAATTCTTGTCCAGCTTTGGTAAAAACATTCTCCGTATCGATCATACCAAACTTTTCGTAGAATTTTTTCTTTTCTTTTCTGGCATTGCACCAAACTTTTTTAAGTTTTTTTTCTTGAGCTATTGCAAAAATGTATTTTAATAATTGAGACGCAATTCCTTTTCCTTGATAAGAATCTAAAGTTGCTAATTTTCTAAATTGCATTTCTTCATTCGAAATAAAACAAGAAACAATAGAAACTAATTTATCATTTTCGAAAACACCATAATGAAGACCAAAATTATCTTCTTCCAACTGTACAAATTCAAAAGGCTCATCTGGCCACATTACTTCGTGTCTAATTTTCCATGTATCGGAAGCGTTGATATTTTTAATTTCCATTTATAATTGATTTCGAGTTTTTCTTCAAAAATAAATCATTTGATGTTAATTAGAAAAGCAAAACAGTTATTCAATATCTATAAAAAAAGGGAATCTTGAGATTCCCTTTTTTATTTACATTTTAACGTAATAATTTTCTTCGTTATCAATTTTAACTTTTTCAATTCCGTTTTCTGTCTTTACCGCAACATTTATTACATGCAAAACATCAGCTTTATCATTAAAGCTGCAATTCCAGATTGTTCCGTCAGAAAGAATGATTTCTGAAAATAAAGAAGCAGCGCCATTTGCATCATTATAAATTAAATCTTCTTTCTTTAGAAGTTTTTTTTCCTTTGTTTTTTTATTCACATTATAAAAAACAATTTCAGATTCAGTAATTTCAACAATTTCATCAAAATCAGATTGTTGATTTCTATTTTCTGAAGTTGTAGCCCAAACTGGACGATTTCCTGATTTTTTCCAGGTTCCGATAGCATTATCCAGAATTTCTTTTCTTAAAACTTCTCGTAACGTATCTACTTTTTTAATAGCTTCCTGACCAATTCCGTTTTCAGGTTTAATTTTTGCCACCAAAGAAAATAAGTCGATAGCTTTTACAAAATCTGCTTTTTTATAATAAGAAACAGCCAAATCATATTTGGATTTTTGAAATGCATCTTTTTGATTAGTCTGTGCAAAACACTGAAGAGTAATCAAAAAAACAATTAAGGGGAAAATCTTTTTCATTATTTTAGTAGGTTTATTTATTATGCAAACATACTTTTTTTTTAAAACATTTGTACGGTTTTCCTCATTTTTCAAACACTTATTTTTACACTAAAAACAAAAAAGTCTCTTTTTCATTAGAAAAGAGACTTTTTACGAGAGTATTTTTTAAAATTATTATTTAATATGCAAAATATTGTTTTCTGGAGTTGCATCCATAAAAATGCCTCCGTCAAGTTCTATATGATTGATTTTCTTTGTGCTTTTTAAAATAATTTTCGCTGTTTTTTGATTCTTTTCCCAAATCGCTGGCGTTTGATGAATTGTTGCTTTTGAATTGTCGGCGTATGTAATAATGACATCAAAAGGAATTGCAAAACCACCAATATTTTCTACCGTAATAACTTTTTTATCTGTAGAAATTCCTTTTATTCCAAGATCTAAATAGTTATTGGTAAAAAACCAGTTGTTAAAAAACCAATTTAGATTTTTCCCTGTTGCCGTATTAAACGAGTTAAAATAATCCCACGGAATTGGGTGTTTCCCGTTCCAAGTATCCATGTAATAATGTAATGCTTTTTTGAACAAATCATCTCCCAACAAATCTTTTAAAGCCAAATACGAAAGAGAAGCTTTTCCGTATGAATTATTTCCGTAACCTGCTCCAGAAACTTGTGTAGACATCGAAATAATAGGCTGGTCTTGTTCTGTAGATCGATCTGCTATGTATCTTTTTACTCTAAAATCTTTATAAAACTTATCTGCAGCTTCTTTTCCATGCTCTGCAATTCCGATTAAATATTCGAAAGTCGTTGCCCAACCTTCGTCCATAAAAGCATAACGTGTTTCATTAATTCCCATGTAAAAAGGAAAATAAGTATGCGCCACTTCGTGATCTTGAACTAATTGTGCAAAAACTGGATCTCCCATTTGCGAATCGTTACACATCATTGGATATTCCATATCGGCAAAACCCTGAAAAGCTGTCATTTTAGAAAACGGATAAGGAACTCCTGGCCAATTGTTAGAAAACCAATCTAATGCATATTGATTGTTTTTCACAGAATTTACGAAATCTGTTCCTGTAACATTATATGCCGCCTGAACGCTTGCACGACGATTTGTTTTCTTGTCTACAATAACACTGCTTGCATCCCATAAATAATGATCGCTTAAACCAAAACAAACGTCTGAGATATTTTTGGCTTCAAATTTCCAAACATTCCAATCGTATTGTTTGGTTACGATACCGCTTTTCATTTCTTGTTCGTTGGCAATATGCAGAATTTCATCTGTTGTGTATGATTTTTTTAAGCGTGAAGCGAATTCTGGCTGTAAAACCTCATCTGGATTCAACAAATCTCCTGTTGCATAAACGACATAATTTCTAGGTGCTTTTACAGAAAACACATAATCATTAAAATCATTATAAAATTCTTGACGGTCTGTATGCGGAAGTCTGTCCCAACCGTTATAATCATCAAAAACGGAAATACGCGGGTAACTATACGCTACAAAAAAAGTCGTTTCATCAATCTGACCTTCTCTCCCGCTCTCTTTCGATAACGGATAATTCCATTCTATATTTAAAGTAATTTTAGAATGTGGCAAAATTGCTTTTTTCAACTTCACATTTCCAACAGTTCCCCATTTTCTACCATCTTCTTTATAAACTTCATTTTCTATTTTTAATGAAGTAATTGTCAATCCGTCGCTTAAGAAATCGTCGCTTACTTCACTTCCGCGTGGTGAGGATGGTTTATGAAGATTATTTACAAAACGAATTGCTAAATTTCGTAACGTATCTTGACTGTTATTTTCATAAATAATGGTTTCGGTTCCGCTGACCAATCTCGTTTTCGGATCAACTGAGATTTCCATATTATATTTTCCGCGATTCTGCCAATAGTTTTTTCCAGGTTTTCCATCTTTAGAACGCGTTCCGTTTGCGTAAGCCTCTTTTATATTACGTGGCATGTAAAGATCCTGTGAAAAGGTATTTTGAGTAAAAAGAACAAATGCGAGTACTGCAAATTGCAATATTTTCTTTTCCATAAGTAGCTCTTAGGTATTTTAAATTAATTTTTGATATCGTATTAGTGGATTTTTTTCTACGAATGTTACAAATTTAGTTATTAATTGTGAATTGTAAATTGTTAATGATGAAATGTGAGAAGTTAGATGAAAGAAGAAAGAAGAAAGAAGAAAGAAGAAAGAAGAAAGATAAACAGGTAAGTCTTTTCTCTTGCTTCTTGCATCTTTCAATTCTCCTCAAAAAAAAACTTAGAACCTCAGCATCTTAAAACCTTAGTATCTTAAAAGAAAAAAACCGCCCGCTACAAAAAGTAACAGACGGCATCTACAATTAATATATAACTTGAATTATTATAAAATGTAATCGGTATTAATAAAGTTTGATTCTTTGCTGTTTAGCAATTCTTGCAGAATCTGATTATTATAATCGATATCTTTTGAAGCTACAAACGTACGGATAGAGAAAGAACGCAAAGCGTCTGGAATACTTAAAGTTCCTACAGCAGAATCTTTTCTTCCTGTAAATGGGAAAGCGTCTGGCCCTCTTTGGCAAGAACTGTTGAGGTTTACTCTACACACTAAATTCACCAAAGCATCAATAAGCGGAGCCAAAGTTTTGATATCTTTTCCAAACAAACTTACTTGCTGTCCGTAATTTGATTCTGCCATGTCTTTCAAAGGTTCTCTAATATCTTTGAATGAAAGAACAGGAACAACTGGTCCGAACTGCTCTTCGTGATAAACGCGCATATCTTTATTTACTGGATATAAAACGGCTGGAAAAATGTAGTTATCTGTATGTTTTCCTCCTTTTTCATTAATGATTTTGGCTCCTTTTGAAGTTGCATCATCAATTAAACCTTGAATATAACTTGGTTTTTCTGTTTCTGGAAGTGGTGTTAAAGAAACTCCTTTTTCCCACGGATTTCCGAAAACTAAACCGTCTACTTTTTCAGCAAAACGTTTGTTGAATTCTTCTCTAATAGATTCATGAACATATAATACTTTCAAAGCTGTGCAACGTTGTCCGTTGAAAGATAAACTTCCTGTAATACATTCTTGAATTGCCAAATCTAAATCGGCATCTGGAAGAATAATCGCTGGATTTTTAGCTTCTAAACCTAAAATCAAACGCAATCTGTTTTTATTCGGATGCTGATCTTGCAACGCAATTGCCGATTTACTGTTTCCAATTAATGCCAAAACATCAATTTTTCCAGATTTCATGATTGGAGAAGCCACTTCTCTTCCTCTTCCGTAAACAATATTGATAACTCCTTTTGGAAAACTGCTTCTGAAAGCTTCTAACAATGGTGAAATACATAAAACACCATGTTTAGCAGGTTTGAAGATTACTGTATTTCCCATAATCAAAGCTGGAATCAGTAATGAAAAAGTTTCATTTAAAGGATAATTATAAGGTCCAAGACACAAAACAACACCAAGAGGTCCGCGGCGAATCATGGCGTTTACACCTTGCACTTTTTCAAAATGCGAGCTGCGTCCGTTTAATTCTTTATAACTGGCAATAGTATCGTAAATATATTCTACTGTTCTGTCGAATTCTTTTTGTGAATCTCCAAGATTTTTTCCAATTTCCCACATCAAAAGTTTTACAACTTCTTCGCGGGTTTCTTTCATTTGTTTCACAAAATTCTCCATGCTTTTTATACGATCGGCAACTTTCATCGTTGGCCATAAACCTTGTCCCATATCGTATGCATTGGTAGCAGCTTCAACAACTTCAGCTGCTTCTTTTTCTGCCATAAAAGGAATAGATCCTAATAAAGTTGGAGAATACTTTTCTGTCGAAGAAATAGTAGAAAACACAGGTGTGGTTTGCCCTGTCCATTGTTTCAACTCTCCGTTTACAAGATAAGTATCTTGGTTTATCAGCGTAGTAATCTGATATTCTTCTGGAATAAAACTCATAATTTGGTTATTTTAAGGTCTGGTAATTTATTTTCAAAAGAAAAAAGAGGCTTTTGTATGCCTCTTCTTCTTTTATGGTTGTACTGTTTCGCCTTCCCAATCCAGGATTCCTCCAAGCAGATTGTAAGCGTTTTGTATACCCAACTCGTTCATAACCTGACATGCTTTTGCACTTCTAGCCCCAGAACGACAGTATACATAATAATTTTTATTTTTATCTAATTCTTCAATTTCATAAATAAAACCTTGCCCTTTATTGATATCAATGTTTAGAGCATTCTCAATGTAGCCATCATTAAATTCGTCTTCAGTTCTTACGTCAAGTATTACTGCATTTTCGTCAGCGTTTAACTGAGCAACCCAATCTTCTTGTGATAAATTCATAATAAAATGTGTTTTTGTAAAATTACGACGTTTCTATATATAAAAAACGTACCAAATGCGATTTCGATTATTATTCTCAGAAAACGTTTTAGAGAAACAATTATAATCAGTGAATTACAAATTTAGTTACTATTTTTAAAAATTCAGTCCACAAAATCGATAGAAAATAGGATTTTTTCATTTACATAAAATTGATATTAAATCTAATTTTATGATAATCAATCCCAACTCAAACTATTATCTTTGCAAATAATTATAATTTTTAATCTCTTTTTGATAAAAGTATTTGCCACGAATTACACTAATTTTCACAAATTTATTTGAGTAATTCATGGCTAAAAAATAAAGTCCATGCAAAATTCATTAAAAACCATCTTTCCAAATTTCTCCAACGAACTTATCGAAACCATAGAAAAAAATGGAACTCTTCAGGATTTTGAAGCGGGAACTATTTTAATGCGCACGGGACAATACATTAAAAATACGGCTTTGATTACCAAAGGTAAAATCAAAATTTATCGTGAAGGAGAAGATGGAGGCGAGTTTTTATTATATTATTTACAGCCAGGTCAAGCTTGTGCGATTTCGATGATTTGCACAGTTAAAAGTGAAAAAAGCCAGATTATGGCAAAAGTGGTTGAAGATGTTTCTGTAATGATGATTCCGCTGCAATCAATGGATAAATGGATGATGGAACACAGATCTTGGTACGAATTTGTAATTGAAACCTACAGAAGCCGTTTTGAAGAAGTTCTCGAAGTGGTCGATAATATTGCTTTCCGTTCTATGGACGAACGTTTAGAATTTTATTTAAAAAGACATTCTGATGCCTGCGGATGTTCTGAGGTAAATTTATCGCACCAAGAAATCGCAACCGAATTAAATACTTCGCGTGAAGTCGTTTCCAGATTACTCAAAAAAATGGAACAACGTGGTCTAGTAAAACTCAACCGAAATCAGATTGAGTTATTGAAATAGTTTTTTTGCCACAGATTAAAAAGATTAGATGGATTTTTCTATTCTTATTAAAAAGAAGTCCTAATAATCCTTTTAATCTGTGGCAAAAATATTTCCTGTTGTCAGGCTGAGCGAAGTCGAAGCCCCGCAAAGCATTTCGACTTCGCTCAATGTGACAGAAAAATTCGTGAAAATTCGTGAAATTCGTGGCGAAAAAAAATCTTCTGTGATAAATGTTACTGTAGGTTTCTAATTTCCGAAGCAACTTTGCATTAAAATAAATGCAATGGAATATTTAGGCTTTTTTGCTTCAATCATAATCGGAATTTCGCTTGGCTTAATTGGCGGCGGCGGTTCTATTTTAACTATTCCAATTTTGGTTTATTTATTTAAAGTAAATCCAGATCAGGCAACTTCTTATTCTCTCTTTATTGTTGGACTTACTGCTTTATTCGGAAGTTACAGCCATTACAAAATGGGAAATCTGAAACTCAAATCAGCACTTTATTTTGCAATTCCTTCTATTATTTCTATTCTAATAATTCGCGAAGTAATTTTCCCTCAAATTGCAAAAACCTTATTTTGTGTAGCATCTTATTCGGTTTCAAAAGATTTTCTAATAATGATAATCTTTTCTATGTTGATGATTACTGCTGCAATTTCGATGATTAAAAAAAATCAGCCTGAAATAAAAAATACAGAAACCAATTATTTGCAATTAAGTTTTATTGGATTTTTGGTCGGAATTGTAACGGGTTTTCTTGGCGCTGGCGGAGGATTTTTGATTATTCCAGCCTTGCTTTTTTTTGCCAATTTACCTATGAAACAAGCCGTTGGAACTTCATTATTAATTATTACAATTAATTCTTCAATAGGTTTTGCTGGCGATTTATACATCGGAACGCCAATAGATTACACTTTTTTATTAAGCGTTTCTGCAATGGCTTTAATCGGAATGCTGATTGGAAGTCAGCTTTCTAAAAAAATTGACGGAACAAAATTAAAACCTCTTTTTGGCTGGTTTGTTCTCGTTATGGGATTTTATATAATTACCAAAGAAGTTTTGTTTTAGAATAAACGCATCACACTGGTCGTGCAGATCTTTGTCGATTTTAATTTATATTTTGAATTTAGTTTTTACTTGTAGAGTAATCTTTGTCAAAGTTTTATACTTTGACAAAGATGAAACTAAAAATTTGTTGGTTCTAAATTTCTCCAAACTTATCCTTATATCGCTCCAATTCATTTTCGGTAATATTGAGCAGTTTTTCCAATAATTGGATTTTGTCTTCGTAAAGCTCTTTTAATGCCGATGAATTATCTGTGTTAATTAAAATACTTCCGTTATTGTTTCCTGTTATTTTATTGAAATTATTGAAGTACTTATCATAATCAAAACTAATAATATCTTCTACGCTGACATCTAAAATTCTTCCAATTTCTACCAGCTTTTCATAACTCAAAGAAGTTTTTCCTTTTTCAATTTTGCTGTAACCTGCCTGTGTTACACCTAATCTTTCTGCCATATATTCTTGAGTATAATTTTTTAACTCTCTAATATTCTTTATTTTGTTTTTAATCGTTGCGGCCATAATTTCGTAATTTGGGGTCCGTATAGTTAAAACAGCCCGCCGTTACATTTAATAACGACATAACTATACTTATTTTTGGTATTTTAAAGCTACTTCATAATTAGCAATATATGACTTAGCGTTTCGTTAATTTTTTTCTTTTCGTTATAAAATAACCATAAATCAAAGCTACCATTATGACTAAAAAGTCATAACGGGAAATATCAAATACAAACATTCTATTTCTTTTTAAGCTGTTTTTTGAATATTTCTTTCGAACTGAAGGTCTAAATAGTAGTCTATTTGTTTTCCAACCAAAGCGCGATCTTTTGATTCAATTTTAGTTTTTATTTCTTTTTGATAAATATCTTTCACAAAAATGAAATACACAAATTCTGTCGGATCACTAAATCTAACAGTTATGATAAGCGTGTAGCATAAAAGCGCCGGAATGATATAATATAAATCCATTATATCAGAAAATAGCATACAATAATAAGTTACGGCTGTTACGGCGGCAAAAGCACTATTTTCTAGAAAGTATTTTTTTCTTTTTTTCAGTAATCCAATTTCTTTAATTTCGTCAAAATGATACTGCCAATTTTTAGATTTATAAGAAAATCTAATCTTGTCGGGTAAAATTGTTAAGGGCATAATAATTTGTAGGTAAAAAAGATTTAAGCTTTTAGTAAAAATCGATTTCTAAAAATTCTTTAGGGGGAAAAATTCTTAGATACGCAATATTAAGCATTAACTTATTTTTTTTCTTACAATAAAAATTATAGAATATAACTATTGGTTGTAATTAAATCTTTAATAAACGATTACGCTTATAAAGTGTCCTTATTTAGGATATTTTTTGGGCGTTTCCTACGGCCGGGCTATCCGCTAAATTCCCGATTAACAAAAACTACGGCTAAAAAGCCTTGTTTTTCTAAATCGCGAGATACCGCTTCTATCCCTAACGCGAACCTGAGACGAAGTAATCTTTTTTTTAATTTCAATGAATTTCATCCAGTTTTAATTGAAAGTGAGCAAATTTATATAAATAAAAGGCTTTAGCCAAATAATAAGTTTGGCTAAAGCCCACATTCAAAACAAAAACCTCCAACTAAAGCTGGAGGCAATTCATATTGTTTGAATAAAATATTAATTCGTGGAAATTAGTGCAATTAGTGGCAAAAAAATCAATGTTCCCCATATCCAATATCATCCATTTTTCCGCTAAAAACACGATATTGAATAATAAAGTAAATAATGACCAGAAACAAAGCCACAAAAAACCAGCTCAAACCAGCATTCAAGCCATATTCGTGAGCGGCGGTGTTGTAAATTGTCAATGACGGATTCACTTTATTGGTTGAAGGCAAAACATTTGGAAAAATTGAAACTGCTGTTGAAGCAAATCCTCCCAATAAAAACAAAGTTGAAAACACAAATCCGTGACCGTCTTTTTTAAACGAACGTACTTTAAACAAACCTAAAATTCCAACAAAAGTCATTAACGGAAAAAACCACAAAATCGGATTTTCAACAAAATTGTGAAATGGTTTCGGCTCAATAAAATGCCAAATCTGCAATGAAATACAAACTAAAACCAGCAAAACAATATTCAAAGCAAAAACAACTTTTTTCAATTTCGGATTCAAAGCTGAATTTGTTTTATAAATAATCCAGTTTGCGCCGTGAATAGTCAAAGCGACAACACTTACAATTCCTAAGAAAAGTGTAAACCAGTCGATAATTCCCAATTCATTTGCTTGCGGACTAAAAGTCGGATTCCATAAAGGCAAAAAGAAAAAATGCGGTTCTTGGGTAGAAACTCCGTTTTGAACCATTCCGAGATTTACACCTCGAACAATATTTCCTAAAGCAATTCCGAAAAACAAAGCCAAAAGCAAACTTGCAATTCCGAATGCTTTATCCCAAATACTTTCCCACATTGGGTGATGCACTTGCCCGCGCATTTCTAATCCGATGGCACGGAAAATCAAAAGCCATAAAATCATAATTAAAGGCAGATAAAATCCGCTGAAAGAAGAAGCATATAAAGTCGGAAAAGCGAAAAACAAAACACCGCCAGCCGCAATCAGCCAAACTTCATTGGCATCCCAAAACGGACCAATCGCATTTGTAATTGCTTTTTTGTCTTTTTCTGTATCGGCAAAAAATAAATGAATAATTCCTGCACCAAAATCATAGCCGTCTAAAACCAGATAAACAGCCAGAATTCCCATTAAAACTACGTACCAAAAAAATTCCATACTTATATTTTTTCTGTTGAAAGTTCCACATTGTGCGGTCCTTTATTGATAATTTTTCCAATCAAAAGCAAAAACAACATTCCCAGTAAGAGGTATAAACCAATAAAACCTAACAATGTAAATAAGGTATTTCCTGAAGAAACTGTTGGCGAAGCTCCAGCTGAAGTTCGCAATAAATTATAAACCAACCACGGTTGCCTTCCTAATTCTGCTGTGTACCAACCTGTTGTATTAGCAATATATGGAAACGGCATCATGAACATTAAAGACCACAAAATCCATTTAGTTTCAAAAAGTTTTCCTCTTAGTAATTGAAAAAGTGAAATAACCATTAAGCCAATAAAAACGGTTCCCAAACCAACCATAATATGATAAGCGTAATACAAACCAGAAATATTTGTCGGATGCAAATCTTCTTCAAACTGATCCAAACCTTTAATTTCCTGATCCCAATTTCCGTAGGTAAGGAAACTCAAAATATTTGGAACAGCGATTTTATTATCCAGTTTTTTGTCTTTTACATCGGGCTGTCCAATTAATACAATTTCTGAACCTTTTTTTTCGGTATGAAAAATCCCTTCCATTGCAGCAAAAGTTACTGGCTGATATTTGACAACATTTTTAGCTGCTAAATCTCCCGTTGGAACTGCAACTACAATACTCGAAATCAATCCGAAAATTACGCCTGTTTTAAGAAACAATTTTCCGAAAGAAACATTCTTTTTGCTTAAAATATAAAAAGCTCCAATTCCAGCAACAACAAAAGAGCTTGTTACTAAAGATGCTGCCTGATTATGCAGATATGAAGGCCAAAGCCAAGGATTTAAAAATAAAGCCTGAAAATTATTCAATACAAATTTTCCGTTTTCTAAGATTTCGTAACCAACAGGATTCTGCATCCAAGAATGTGTTGCAATGATTAAAAATCCGCTCGCCCAAGAACCAATCATAATTAATAATCCGGTTACAAAATGCCATTTATGTCCGAGGAGTTTTTCTCCAAATAAAAATATTCCTAAGAAAGAAGATTCGAGAAAGAAAGAAAACATTCCTTCCATTGCAAGAGTTTGTCCGATGATTCCGCCTGTTAATTCGGAGAATTTCGCCCAGTTGGTTCCGAATTGAAACTCCATCGGAATTCCGGTTACAACGCCCATTGCAAAATTGAGGGCGAAAATTTTCATCCAAAAATGGGTGGCGTGATTATATGTTTCGTCTTTAGTTTTGAGGTATTTCCACTTGAAGTAAACAATGATCAGCGAAAGACCCATTGTAAGTTGTGGAAAAAGATAATGAAAAGTAATGGTGAAGGCAAATTGCATTCGATCATAAAAGAGCATTTCTTCCATAATGGTAATTTGTTTATGAAGTTCCACAAATTTACCCATTAAAACCCGAATTAACGTTCTTTAAAAAAAGTTTATCGACTGATATTTGTTAAACTTTTCAACAATTTAAAGGTTAGAAATGACACTTGTTCTTTTTTACAGTTACGTATATTTTGTCATTTCGACGAACGAGGAATGACAATATTATGAATAGATTTACGTGATAAAACATAGCCCGCGGTTTCAACCGCGGGAAACGTATCGTGATTATGCATGAGTTCCTGCGGTTGAAACCGCAGGCTATATTTGATTTTGATTACGTGATTGTTTTGATTATTTCTTCAAAATCCCTTTTTCAACACTTTCATTAATCAAACCTTCGGCATACTTCCATAATGATGTTGAACCATTTTTGATTACGCTTTTCTTTTCATAAACCTTATCATAATTCACTCCAAACTCTTTCCAAGTTCCGCCGTTGTTTGACGTGTTTTGCAATAAAGGTTCTAATCTGTCCATCGATCTGGCAAATTTGGCTTCATTGGTTTCTCCAGCTTCAAATTCTTCCCAAATGGCAATAAAATCTTCGGCTTGTTTTTTTGGCAAAAGACCGAAAATTCTGTTTGCTGCCAATCGTTCTTCATCTGTATTATCATGACTTTTTACGGTATCATAAATAAAAACATCGCCAGCATCAATTTCGACAATATCATGAATCAAAACCATTTTTACCACTTTCAAAACATCAATTGGTTCATTAGAATGCTCTGCCAAAACAATTGCCATCAATGCCAAATGCCAGCTATGTTCTGCATCATTTTCGCATCGATCGCTGTTAAATAATTTCGTTTTGCGCTGAATGTATTTTACCTTATCAATTTCTTTTATAAAAGCGATTTGATCTAATAAGTCTTGTGTGTTCATAATGAATTTATAAATGATTCTGTGGAATTGTAAAAATACAAAGTTTTTTTTCTACCATATAAGTAATTATAAGCTGGATGCTATAATATCGTATAAAAATGGAAGCACATATAAGTAACTCCTTCAAAAAAGAACTTATATCACTTATATGGTTAAATTACATTTTTTTACACAAAAACCTAATTTCTGTAACATAAGTCACCTATTTTTTTAAAAAACAAAGTTACCTTTGTAACCCATCATTTTACAATACCTATCATGAAAATAGAGCAAATTTACACCGGATGCCTTGCGCAAGGTGCATACTATATCACCTCAAATGGCGAAGCGGCCATTATTGATCCGCTTAGAGAAACGCAACCTTACTTAGATCGTTTAGAACGTGACGGAGTAAAGTTGAAATATATTTTTGAAACGCATTTTCATGCCGATTTCGTTTCAGGACATGTTGATTTAAGTAAAGAAACGGGAGCGCCAATCGTTTACGGACCAAATGCTGCTTGCGAATTTGACTGTATTTCTGCAAAAGACGGACAAGAATTTAAACTTGGAAAAGTAACTATCAAAGTTTTGCATACGCCAGGACATACTATGGAAAGCACTACTTTTTTACTAATTGACGAAAACGGAAAAGATCATGCAATTTTCTCTGGAGACACTTTATTTATTGGCGACGTTGGACGTCCAGATTTAGCTCAAAAAGCAGCGGGAATGACGCAAGATCAGTTGGCTGGAATTTTATTTCATTCTTTAAGAGATAAAATCATGACTTTGGCTGATGATGTAATCGTTTATCCGGCTCACGGCGCAGGAAGTGCTTGCGGAAAAAACATGAGCAAAGAAACCGTTTCTACAATTGGAAACCAGAAAGCAACCAATTACGCTCTTCGCGCAGATATGACCGAAGAAGAATTTATTAAAGAAGTTACAGACGGATTATTGCCTCCTCCAGCCTATTTCAGCATGAATGTTGCCATGAATAAACAAGGTTACGAAAGCTTTGAAACTGTTTTACACAACGGAATGAAAGCCATAAATGTTACCGAATTCGAAGCTGTTGCAGAAGAAACTGGCGCTTTGATTTTAGATACAAGAAGCGCGGCCGATTTTAGCAAAGCATTTATTCCACAATCTATTAATATTGGTATTAATGGTGATTTTGCTCCTTGGGTTGGAACTTTAATTGCTAATGTAAAACAACCTATTATATTAATCACAACTGTCGGAATGGAAGAAGAAACCGTAACACGTTTAAGCCGCGTTGGTTTTGATACGATTATCGGACATTTGGAAGGCGGTTTTGAAGCTTGGCAAAAAGCAGGTTTCGAAACAGATTCTGTTAACCGAATTACAGCTGAACAGTTTGCTAACGAAGTAGATGTTGAAAAAGACAAAATAATCGACATTCGTAAAGAAACGGAATACGAAGCAGAACACATAGAAGATGCTTACAGCAAACCTTTGGCTTATATTAATGACTGGGTAAAAGACATTAATCCGAATGAGCATTTTTATCTGCATTGTGCTGGTGGCTACAGAAGTATGATTGCCGCTTCAATTTTACAAGCACGCGGATTTAGAAATTTCTCTGAAGTTGAAGGCGGTTTTGGAGCAATTTCAAAAACTAATGTCCCAAAATCAGATTTTGTTTGTCAGAGCAAGGTTTTGAAAGCATAAACATTGAACATAAATTTTTACCATATAAGTGATATAAGTTCATTTCAGTTAGGGTGTTTTTAAGCCCACTTCTTATATTTACTTAACTTTTCTAAGTTATATAAGAAACTCCAACTTATAATTTCTTATATAACTTATATGGTAAAAAAAAATACTTAATCTTTAAATTATTTATGAGTTTACTAGAAATTTTGAGAGAACCTTGGCCTTGGTATGTTGCTGGTCCGTTGATTGGATTAACAGTTCCAATTTTATTAATTATCGGAAATAAATCTTTCGGGATTAGTTCTTCTTTACGTCATATTTGTGCGGCTTGTATTCCTGCAAATATTTCGTTTTTTAAATACGATTGGAAAAAAGAAAGCTGGAATTTATTCTTCGTTTTAGGAATATTTCTAGGCGGTTTTATTGCGGCTTATTTTTTATCAAATCCAAATCCTGTTGAAATTGCTCCTGAATTATCAGAGAAATTAGCCACTTACGGAATAACAGATCACACAGGTTTAGTGCCTTCGCAGTTATTTTCTTGGGAAAGTTTATTAACACTTCGTGGATTTATCATGATTGTCGTTGGCGGATTCTTAGTTGGTTTCGGAACTCGTTACGCTGGTGGATGCACAAGCGGACATGCAATTATGGGATTATCAAATTTACAATGGCCTTCTTTAGTGGCAACCATCTGTTTTATGATTGGCGGTTTTGTAATGGCACTTTTGATTTTACCTTATATTCTTTCACTTTAAAATTTGAAAAATGAATTTAGAAAATAAAAATATAGACGGAGAAGGAATAAACGCAAGCCAGAAAAAAGAAACTGCATTAGGAAATCTTAAATATCTAATTGTTGGAATCTTTTTCGGAATTGTATTCGTAAAAGCAGAAATCATTAGTTGGTTTCGTATTCAGGAAATGTTCAATCTGGAATCATTTCATATGTATGGCGTAATTGGCTGCGCTGTAGCAGTTGGGCTAATATCTGTGCAATTAATTAAAAAATTCAATATTAAAACCTTGCAAGGCGAAAAAATCGAAATTCAACCAAAGACCTTCAATAAAGGACAAATCTACGGCGGATTGCTATTCGGTTTCGGCTGGGCAATTACTGGAGCTTGCCCAGGACCGCTTTTTGCTCAAATTGGCACGGGCACAACTGTTATTGTAGTTACTCTTGTAAGTGCAATTGCCGGAACTTGGGTTTATGGTTTGATAAAAGATAAACTGCCCCATTAATTCTTTATAAAAATTAAAAAAATGAATTCTAAAGAACAGCTCGAATTAAGAAAAGCAGTTATTTCTGAAGTTCCAGTAATTTGGAAAATCCTGCAAGATGCCATTGAACAAAGACGATTAGACGGAAGTACACAATGGCAAGACGGTTACCCGAACGAACTTACTGTTAAAAATGATATCGAAAATGGTTGCGGTTACGTACTAACAGAAAATGAATCTATTTTGTGTTATGCCGCTATTATGTTCGACAAAGATCCTGCTTACGAAAACATCGAAGGCAAATGGCTGACTGATGGCGATTATACTGTTGTACACCGCGTCGCAGTTTCAAAACTAGCAAAAGGAAAAGGGATTGCCACAAAACTATTTGAAAAGATTGAAGGTTTATCTACAGATAATAATATTTATAGCATAAAAGTTGACACCAATTTTGATAATGTCCCTATGCTTAAAATTTTAGAAAAATTGAAATATACTTTTTGTGGTGAAGTCTATTTAAGAGGCTCCGCAAGAAAAGCATTTGAAAAACAATTAACTTAAAAAGAAAAAGTTAGCAACAATAAAAATCCGACAGTTTATAAAAATCTGTCGGGTTTATTTTTATATTTTCTAATCAACTTGAAACAAAATAAAATCAGAACTTTTTTCTTCATCAATTTTTAATTTCATTTCGTTAAGTTTGTTTTAAACAAAAAGTCCCGTAAAAAATATGAATCGCTCAGAGCAGTTATTAAAACTACAAAATACAGAAAATTGGGACGTAATAATTATTGGCGGAGGTGCAAGCGGACTCGGAACTGCTATTGACGCTGCGAGCCGAGGTTATAAAACAATCTTATTTGAAGCTGTCGATTTTGCAAAAGGAACTTCAAGCCGAAGCACTAAACTGGTTCATGGCGGAGTACGCTATTTGGCACAAGGCGATGTACATTTGGTTAGAGAAGCATTAAAAGAAAGAGGCTTGCTGGCGCAAAATGCAAATCATTTGGTAAAAAATCAATCGTTTGTTATTCCAAATTACCATTGGTTAAGTGGCTATTTTTATACAATCGGATTAAAAATTTACGATCTTTTATCTGGTGGTTTGAGTTTAGGAAGTTCTAAGTATCTTTCTAAAAAGAAAACGATAGAAATGCTTCCAAACGTCGAAGAAGAAGGTTTGGTAAATGGCGTTATTTATCACGACGGTCAGTTTGACGATTCGCGTCTAGCGATTAATCTTGCACAGACTGCTGTAGAAAATGGAGCTTGTGTTTTAAATTATTCTAAAATTATCAATTTATTAAAAGATGATAAAAACCAAATAATTGGTGTTCAAGTAACTGATCAAGAAACTGGTTTGAATTATAATGTAAAAGGTTCTATAGTTGTAAATGCAACAGGAGTTTTTACAAATGCCATAATGAAATTAAATGATACTGTTTACAAAAAATATATTGTTCCAAGTCAAGGAATTCATTTAGTATTCGACAAATCATTTTTACCTGGAGAACATGCATTGATGATTCCGAAAACCAAAGACGGCAGAGTTTTATTTGCTGTTCCGTGGCATAATCATATTGTTGTGGGCACAACCGATACTTTAATCAAAAAACAAAGTTTAGAACCTATTGCATTAGAAAGCGAAATTCAATTTGTATTGGAAACTGCACAACGTTTTTTAGCAAAAAAACCTACTCGAGCCGACGTATTATCTATTTTTGCAGGCTTACGTCCGTTGGCAGCTCCGAAAGAAGAAGGAAAAAGCACTAAAGAAGTTTCGAGAAGTCATAAAATAATTGTCTCAGAGACTGGTTTAATAACCATTACTGGCGGAAAATGGACAACTTATAGAAAAATGGCTGAAGAAATAATTGACAAAGCCATTCTAAAAGGAAAACTTCCGAAAAAACCTTGTGTTACGCAACATTTATCTATTCACGGAAATAAACCCACAAATAATCTCGATCGTCAAAATCACTTATATATATATGGTAGCGATATTCCAAAAATTCTGCAATTGCAGGAAAAGGAACCAGAATTAAAAGAGAAACTCCATCCAAATTATGAATTCAAAATGGCTGAAGTAGTTTGGGCAATTCGTTACGAAATGGCAAGAACGGTAGATGATATTTTAGCCAGACGCGTTCGTTTGCTTTTCTTAGATGCCAGAGCTGCAATTGAAGTTTCAGAAAAAACAGCACGATTGCTAGCCAAAGAACTTGGTCGTGACGAAGATTGGATTGCTAAAGAAGTTTCAAATTTTACCGCAATTGCCAAAGGTTTTCTTCTTTCTGAATTTCAATAGGCATCAAATTTGACTGATTTTAAGTTATTTAAGTTAATTACTTTTCAAACTATCTTACAAAAGCATTTTTTGAGTGTTTTTTGATTCTACCGCTTTTTTCAGTTTTAAATTTAAGTTAAACATCAAAATATCAATACTTTAAAAAGCAAAAATACGTTACTTTTATAATAACAAAAATTCAGATTTTGCGCATGAACATTCAAAAATTCATCAATTAACAAATTTTTAACATGACACTTGTATATACAACTATTAAAAGTTCTACATTTGTATATACAAATTATACACTTACGACTATGACAATTGAAGAGGTTATTAAGAGTACAGTTAAGATGGATAATGCGAAAAAAGTTATTCTGAATATCATGTACACACAAAATGTGATTCAGGATCATTTTAACGAGTTGATAAAACCGTATGATCTTTCTGGAGAACAATACAATGTGCTGCGTATATTAAGAGGACAAAAAGGAAATCCTGCTAATATGTGTGTCATTCAAGAACGTATGTTAGCTAAAACGAGTAACACAACCCGATTAGTTGACAAATTATTATTGAAAGAATTCGTTACAAGAAATGTCTGCCCTGATAATAGAAGAAAAATCGAAGTTTTGATTACACAAAAAGGATTAGACGTTTTAAAAGAATTAGATCCGAAAGTAGATGCACACGAGCGCGCATTTGCCGAGAATATAAGTCAGGAAGAATTAGAATTATTAAACAAATTATTAGAAAAATACCGAACTCAACAAAATTAATATTATGAGCACAATTTTAGAAAATCTTAATTGGAGATATGCAACGAAAAGATTTGATGCAGGAAAAAAAATCTCTGATGCTGATTTAAATACTTTAAAAGAAGCTGTAAGATTGGCGGCTTCTTCATACGGATTGCAACCATTTAAAGTGGTAATTGTAGAAAACCCAGAAATTAGAGAAAAATTAAAAGCTGCGGCTTACGGACAAACTCAAATTACTGATGCTTCTCAATTGTTTATCTTTGCTAACGACTTAAATGCAGGACCAGAATCTGTAGCGGCTTATATTAAAAACATCAGCGAAACTAGAGGCGTTCCTACTGAAGCTTTAGGCGGTTTTGAAGATATGATGAACAATGTAATTTCAAACTTATCTCAAGAAAATAAAAACATCTGGACAGCAAAACAAACTTATATCGCTTTAGGAACTTTATTAGCTGCTGCAGCAGAATTAAAAATCGATGCTACTCCAATGGAAGGTTTTAATCCAGCTCAATTCAACGAAATCTTAGGTTTCGATAAATTAGGTTTAAATGCTTCAGTTATTGCAACTGTAGGTTACAGACATGATGAGGACGACGCTCAGCATTACAAAAAAGTTAGAAAATCTCAAGAAGAATTATTTATCACACTATAATTATTTATTAATCAAATTCAAATTTTACAACATGAAAAATTTAAAAACAATTGCAATAGCATTATTCGTAGCAGCAGCTGGTATCTCAGTAAACGCTCAAACTAAAAAAATCGACGTAAAAGCGTCTACTATCAAATGGGTTGGTAAAAAAGTAACTGGAGAGCACTCTGGAACTGTAAACTTTAAAGATGGAGCTGTAGTTTTAAAAGGAAATAAATTAGTTGGTGGTAGCTTTACTGTTGACATGACTTCATTAACTTCTACAGATTTAACTGGAGAATACCAAGGAAAATTAAACGGTCACTTAAAAGCTGACGATTTCTTCGGAACTGATAAATTCCCAACTTCAAAATTAGTTATCAAAAAAATCGGTGCTAAATCTGCCGATGTTTACACTGCAACTGCAGATTTAACTATCAAAGGAATTACTAACCCAGTTACTTTTGATATTACTGTAAAAGGAAATACTGCTACAACTGCTTTCAAAGTTGACAGAACTAAATACGGTATCAAATACAACTCTGGTAACTTCTTCGAAAACTTAGGAGACAAAACTATCAATGACGATTTCGAATTGGCTGTAGCTTTAAAATTCTAATTTTGTAGCCTTACTAATTCAAAATATAATAAACCCCGACATTATTTAAATGTCGGGGTTTACTTTTTATAAAAACTTTTCACAAGCTTAACATTCTTAATACTAAACTAACGCATTCGTAATAAACATCAGGACTTTGATTAACATAGGGCTTCTACTTTTGGGACAATTAAAAAAATCAAAAACTAGAAATCCAAATCATAGTTATGAAAACAAAATTACACATTGCTCTTATTATCTTCACAATCAGCTTTTTCTCACACGCTCAACAACAACCAAAAGGAATCATTGGTACAAATAACTGGATGAACAATTGGACTAATTTTAATCCTGCAAAAACAGAATACAACGAAGCAACAAATATTATTGCAGGAACAATAGATAAAGATACCAGATTAGTAAAACGAAATACTTATCAATTAGTTGGTGTTGTGTATGTTACAAATAATGCCGTTTTAACGATTGAACCAGGAACTGTAATTCGCGGCGACGATAAAACCTGCGGAACTCTTGTAATTACGAATGGAGCTAAAATTCTTGCCGAAGGTTTAGAAACTGACCCAATTGTTTTTACTTCCAATAAAGAAAAAACTATCAGAAAACCTGGAGATTGGGGCGGAATTATTGTCTTAGGAAAAGCTCCAATAAATTCTCTAGGTGGTGTTCACACTTTACCTTTTGATTTAGAAGCAAATCTAAATCATTATGGAGGTCAGGATGCTGAAGATAATTCAGGAATTTTAAAATATGTTCGAATTGAATATGCAGGAAGAAAATTAAGTTCTACAAAAGAATTAAATGGTCTCTCTTTGGCTGGTGTTGGTAGAAAAACACAATTAAGCAACATTCAAATTAGTTTCTCTAATGATGATTCTTTCGAATGTTATGGAGGAGATTTGAATATGACTAATTTAATTTCATACCGTACAACAGATGATGATTTTGACTTTACACAAGGAGCTCAAATTAACATTTCTAACAGTATTGCAGTTCGCCATCCTTTTTCATCAGATATTTCAGGATCAAGATGTTTTGAAGTAGATTCGTATGAGAAAGTCGCAACTACAGATATGACTAAAAAAATGACCAAAATAAACGCCAACAATATTACTTTAGTCAATTTAGAAGAAAACAATCAAGGTCTAGTTAGGGAATCTATTTTTGTGAAAGAAAATACGTTTTTTAATTTAAGCAATAGTATTGTTTCTGGTTTTGCGCCTTTCGTTTTATTAGAAGGAGCTATTGGAAATGGAGATGTAAATCTTTCTAAAATGAGTTTTAAAAACACAATTGTAAATAATTGTAATGGCGGAATTACAAGCGAATCGGCAAGTAGTAATGATTCAATTCAGAATTATTACAATCCAAATTCTGGTTTAGAATACACAAAAATGAAAAACACAGAATTATTTGCAACGCCTAACATAAAAGGAAATCCAGATTTTAGAGCTAGCATAAACAATACAATAGCAATTGGAAATTAAGCTTTTATAGCAATCTTAGTATTTTAAATTTAACAAATTTTCAGTTTTAGAAAAGTTTTTTTTTAATTTTTATATACTACAATTCAAATTACATTTATATCTTTGTCTCAACAAAAACAAATATGAGAACATTATTAAACAATTCTTGGTGGTGGAACAATTTACGTCAGACGTCGTGAACAAAGCTTCCTATGGTATTGTAAAACTATAAATATAAAAGGCTTGTCATCACGACAAGCCTTTTTTTTTGGTCCAAATTGAAATTAAAAAATTAACGAAACAACATAAAACTAAATATTTTGAAACCTTTTATTCTTAATACACATTACAAACAAATTCTTGCAGATACGGTTACTCCTGTTAGTATTTACTTTAAAATCAGAGATAAATTTCCGAACAGTTTATTATTAGAAAGTAGTGATTATCACGGAAATGACAACAGTTTCTCTTATATCTGCTGTAATCCTATTGCTACTATAAAAATCGAAAATGAAGTTATCTCAAAAACTTTTCCTGACGGAACTTCAGAAAAAATCAACATTGATGCTACAACAAATATCCCGCAAGTAATTCAGGAATTTTCAAGTCAGTTTCAATCAGAAAAAAATGATTTCAAATTCATCAACAACGGATTGTTTGGATACATTTCTTATGATGCCGTTCGTTACTTTGAAAAAGTATCGATTGCAAAAAAAGATAATGCAACTTCAATTCCAGATGTTTTTTATGCTGTTTATCAAAACATTATTGCAATTAACCACTTCAAAAATGAAGCTTACATTTTCTGCCATAGCGTTGACGGAAAAAACAACATCGCAGAAATTGAGCAATTATTACAATCTAGAAATATAGCTTCTTATAGATTCTCAAAAGAAGGCGAAGGTTTTTCTAATTTAACTGATGAAGAGTTTAAGCAAAATGTAGCTCTTGCAAAAAAACACTGTTATAGAGGCGATGTTTTCCAATTGGTTCTTTCACGTCGTTTTACACAAGGATTTAAAGGTGACGAATTTAATGTTTATAGAGCTTTAAGAAGTATTAATCCTTCTCCGTATTTATTCTTTTTTGATTATGGAGATTTCAAAATATTCGGTTCTTCGCCAGAAGCACAAATTATCGTAAAAGACAGAAAAGCAGAAATTCATCCGATTGCAGGAACTTTCAAAAGAACTGGAAATGATGAGCAAGATGCGCTTTTAGCAAAAGAACTTTCTGAAGATAAAAAAGAAAACAGCGAACACGTTATGCTTGTTGATTTAGCCAGAAATGATTTGAGCAGAAACGGTCACGATGTAAATGTGGAAAAATATAGAGAAGTGCAGTTTTTCTCTCACGTAATTCACCTAGTTTCTAAAGTTACTGGGCATTTGCATGATAAAGCTACGACAATGCAAGTTGTTGCAGATACTTTTCCTGCAGGAACTTTAAGCGGTGCGCCAAAACACAGAGCGATGCAATTAATTGAAGATTGCGAAAAAACAAATCGTAATTTTTACGGCGGCGCAATTGGTTTCATGGATTTTAACGGTAACTTTAATCACGCCATTATGATTAGAACTTTCCTTTCTAAAAATCATCAATTGCATTGTCAAGCTGGAGCCGGAATTGTTGCGAGCTCAGATGAAGAAAGCGAAATGCAGGAAGTTTACAATAAATTAAGAGCTTTAAATACGGCTTTGGAAATTGCAGAGAAAATCTAAGTTTTTTTTGTTTCAGGTTTAAAGTTGTTGCAACCTGAAACTTGAAACCTGAAACAATTAACAAACAAAACAAAAAACCATGAAAAAAGTAATTTCAATTTTAATCTTAATCATTACCACTACCTCATGCAATTCAGAAAAGAAGAATCCAATTGAAGGAACCTGGCGACTTATATCAGCAGAAACAACCGAAAAAGATTCTACTTTTTCAACTTTCAATAAAAATGCTAAAATGATTAAAATTATAAACGAAACTCATTTTGCTTTTTTAAACCATGATTTGAAAAACGGAAAAGATTCCACAACTGCATTATATTTTGCTGGAGGCGGAAAATACACTTTAAAAGACAGCATTTATACTGAAAATCTAGAATATTTTAATAATCGCAACTGGGAAAACAACAAATTCGAATTTGTAGTAAAAGTTCAAAACGATACCTTAATCCAAAAAGGAATCGAAAAAGTAGAAAAATTAGGCGTAGATCATATTATAATTGAGAAATACGTTCGAGAGAAATAAGAAAAAAATTAGTTGCCAGTCTCAGTCTCAGTTTTCAAAAAAAACTTAGAACCTCAGTCCCGAATCCTCGGGATAGCAACTTAGAACCTCAAAAAAAATGAAAAAAATACTAGTTATAGACAATTACGATAGTTTCACTTACAATTTAGTGCACTATTTAGAAGATTTAAACTGCGAAGTTACAGTTTATAGAAACGACGAATTTGATATTGATGAAATTGCTTCTTTTGATAAAATTTTACTTTCGCCAGGACCTGGAATTCCAGATGAAGCAGGTTTGTTAAAAGCCGTAATCGAAAAATACAGTCCTACGAAAAGCATTCTTGGCGTTTGTTTAGGACAACAAGCAATCGGAGAAGTTTTTGGAGGAACACTTTCAAATCTTGATAAAGTATATCATGGAGTTGCAACAAATGTAAAAACCGTTGTAGATGACGAAATTCTTTTTGAAGGTTTAGGAAAAGAATTTGAAGTTGGACGTTATCATTCTTGGGTTGTAGACACCAATCTTCCAGACGAACTTGAAGCAACTTCATTTGACGAAAACGGACAAGTAATGTCTTTAAGACACAGAAATTATGACGTTCGAGGCGTTCAGTTTCACCCAGAAAGTGTCTTAACTCCAAACGGAAAAAAAATGTTAGAGAATTGGATTAAGAGTTAGTGATCTGTGATCAGAATTTTAGTATTCAGTCACAGTTTACAGTCAGAGTAAAAAACTCAGAACCTTAGAATCTCAGCAACTTAGAACCTTAAAAAAAATGAAAACTATATTAAACAAATTAATCAATCATGAAGTGCTTTCTAAAGAAGAAGCAAAACAAGTATTGATTAATATTTCAAGCGGTCAATACAATCCGAGTCAGATTTCGGCATTTTTGACTGTATTTATGATGAGAAGCATAACAATCGACGAACTTTCGGGATTTCGCGAAGCTTTATTAGAATTATGTATCCGTGTCGATTTATCTGCCTATAACACTATCGATTTATGCGGAACGGGTGGCGACGGAAAAGATACTTTTAATATTTCAACTTTAGCTTCTTTTGTTTCAGCTGGCGCTGGAATTAAAGTGGCAAAACACGGAAATTACGGAGTTTCATCAATTTCTGGATCAAGCAACGTGATGGAAAAAATGGGAATTAAATTTAGTAATGATCCTTCTTTTTTAGAAAAATGTATTGATCAGGCTGGAATCTGCGTTTTACATGCTCCCCTATTTCACCCAGCGATGAAAAATGTTGGACCAATTAGAAAGGAATTAGCTGTAAAAACCTTCTTTAATATGTTAGGTCCAATGGTAAATCCTTCTTTTCCACAAAATCAATTAGTTGGAGTTTTCAACTTAGAGTTGGCAAGAATGTATGCTTATTTATACCAAAATACAGATACTAATTTTACGATTTTACATTCGCTTGACGGATATGATGAAATTTCTTTAACAGGCGCAACCAAAACGATTTCAAACCATATGGAAGGAATGCTAAAACCAGAAGATTTTGGCGTTCGTCTTTTATCTCAAACTGAAATTGAAGGAGGAAAAACTATCGAAGAATCGGCAGAAATCTTTACTAATATTATTTCTGGAAAAGGAAACGAAGCGCAAAATAATGTAGTCTGCGCTAATGCTGCAATGGCAATCGCAACGGTTACAAAATGTTCTCCGAAAGAAGGTTTTGAATTAGCAAAAGAAAGCTTGCTATCTGGAAAAGGACATCAGGCATTACAGAAATTACAAGAATTAAGTAAATAAAAAACGAGCACAAATTTCACGAATTAGCAATAATTAAATTTGTGACTTTGTGACTTCGTGGCAAAACAACAACAATGAACATTTTAGATAAAATAATAGTAGATAAAAAACGAGAAGTTATTTTGAAGAAATCAATAATTCCGGTTTCTCAATTGGAAAGCTCTGTGTTTTTTGGAAAACAAACCATTTCTCTTAGTCAAAATTTAAAAGAGAGCAATTCTGGAATTATAGCAGAACACAAACGCCGTTCTCCTTCAAAATCAATTATCAATAATAATTTTACTGTTGAAGAAGTAGTAAAAGGATATGAAAATGCGGGCGCTTGTGGAATTTCTGTTTTAACAGACGGAAAATATTTTGGTGGATCTTTAGACGATTTACTTTTGGCAAGAGCTTCAGTAAATATTCCGCTTTTGCGAAAAGAATTTATTGTTGATGAATATCAGATTTTGGAAGCAAAAGCACACGGAGCCGACTTAATCCTTTTAATCGCAGCAGTTTTAACAAGAGAAGAAATTAAATCATTATCTGAATTTGCGAAGAAATTAGATTTAGAAGTTTTATTAGAAGTTCACAATCAAGAAGAACTGGAAAAATCAATTATGCCAACTTTAGACATGATTGGAGTAAACAATAGAAACCTAAAAACATTCGAAGTAAGTTTAGATTTCAGCAAAGAATTGGCATCGCAAATTCCAGACGATTTTGTAAAAGTATCAGAAAGCGGCATTTCATCAGTAGAAGCCATTCAAGAACTAAAACCATACGGTTATAAAGGTTTTTTAATTGGAGAAAACTTCATGAAAACCGATAACGCAGGAAAAGCGGCGATTGACTTTATAAGTCAGCTGTAAGCCGTAAGCTATAGGCTATAAGCTTTTAGCAAAAAGTAAATAAAAAAATCAGCACAAAGCAAAAAGCTTAAAGCCTATTGCCTAAAGCTTAAAGCATCAAAAAAATGAAACTTAAAATATGCGGTATGAAATATCCTGAAAACATTCTCGAAGTAGGCGCACTCCTACCCGATTATATGGGATTTATTTTCTGGGAAAAATCCGCGCGATATTTTAACGGAACTATTCCTGAACTTATAAAAACTGTCAAAAAAGTAGGCGTTTTTGTAAATCAAAGTCAAGAAGAAATTCTAGAAAAAGTAACAAATTATAATTTACAAGCCGTTCAATTACACGGAAATGAATCCGTTGAATTTTTATCAGAATTAAAAGAAAAATTACCTAAAAAAATTGAAATCATAAAAGTTTTTTCAGCCGATGAAAATTTCGATTTTGAAGTTATAAAACCTTTTGAAGAAGTCTCAGATTACTTTCTTTTTGATACTAAAGGAAAACTGCCAGGCGGCAACGGAACAACTTTCGACTGGACGATATTAAAAAAATACAATTCCAAGAAACCTTTCTTTTTGAGCGGCGGAATCGGAATGAAAGAATTAAAAGCCATTGAAGAAATTTCAAAAACCAATTTGCCAATTTACGCTGTTGATGTAAATAGTAAATTTGAAATTGAACCAGGGCTAAAAAACAGAAATTTATTTAGCAATTTCAAACGCAAATTTGATGTTGCCAACTTTTAAAATTTAAAAAAATGAGTTTTAACGTTAACGAAAAAGGATATTACGGAGAATTTGGAGGAGCTTATATTCCAGAAATGTTATATCCGAATGTAGAAGAATTACGCCAGAAATATTTAAGTATTATGGACGAACCAGATTTTAAAGCTGAGTTCAACCAACTGCTTAAAGATTACGTTGGACGCCCAAGTCCGTTGTATTTTGCAAAACGATTATCTGAAAAATACAACACCAAAGTCTACTTAAAAAGAGAAGATTTAAATCACACAGGAGCACACAAAGTAAACAACACTATCGGACAGATTTTATTAGCAAAACGTCTAGGCAAAAAACGAATTATTGCAGAAACTGGCGCTGGTCAGCACGGTGTGGCAACGGCAACGGTTTGTGCTTTAATGGGAATCGAATGCATCGTTTACATGGGAGAAATCGACATTGCCCGTCAGGCACCAAACGTAGCGCGTATGAAAATGTTAGGCGCAGAAGTTCGTCCAGCATTATCTGGTTCAAGAACTTTAAAAGACGCAACAAACGAAGCAATTCGTGATTGGATTAATAATCCTGTAGACACACATTATATTATCGGATCTGCAATTGGTCCGCATCCTTATCCTGATATGGTAACTCGTTTTCAGAGCATTATTTCAGAAGAAATCAAATGGCAATTAAAAGAAAAAGAAGGTCGCGAAAACCCTGATTACGTTGTAGCTTGTATTGGTGGCGGAAGTAATGCGGCTGGAACTTATTATCATTTTCTTCACGAACCAGAAGTTGGAATTATTGCCGTGGAAGCAGCTGGAAAAGGTGTTGACAGCGGACATAGCGCGGCAACAAGCAAATTAGGAAAAGTTGGTGTCATTCACGGCTGTAAAACCCTTTTAATGCAAACTTCAGACGGGCAAATTACAGAACCTTATTCTATTTCAGCGGGATTAGATTATCCTGGAGTTGGCCCTTTACACGCGCATTTAGCACAAAGCGGACGCGGTGAATTTTTCTCTGTAACGGATGATGATGCTATGAATGCTGGTCTTCAATTGACAAAACTTGAAGGAATTATCCCAGCAATCGAAAGCGCTCACGCTTTTGCAGTTTTAGATCAAAAGAAATTTAAGCCAAATGACGTTGTGGTCATTAGTCTTTCTGGTCGTGGCGATAAAGATTTAGATAATTATATTGATTACTTTAAATTGTAATAAAAATTGTAATTTGCAGGTTGGTTTTTAAAAATTGCCAACGCTAACAAATAACGAGAAAAATCATAATTATGGAACTATTATTCTCATACGGAACACTAAGATCAAAACAAATTCAGATGCAGATTTTTAATAAAGTTTTAGTGGGAACTCAAGATCAAATTTTGGGTTACAAACTAAAAAGTTTGCAAATTGAAGAGGAATTTGGAATGGCGGATTATGTTGTTGCAGTACCAAGCGAAAATCTGGAAGATATTATACACGGCGCTGTTTTTGAAGTTACTAATAATGAATTATTAAAAGTAGATCAGTTCGAATCTAATTCTTATAAAAGAGTTCTGGTAAAATTAAAATCTGGAAGAACGGCTTGGATTTATACGGAAAACAAATAATCGATAAATATATTACGATAAAAAACTTAACCGATTTTGGAAATCGGTTAAGACAAAAAATACATATTAATGAACAGAATAACTCAAAAATTACAAGAAGATAAAAAGATCCTTTCGATCTATTTTTCTGCGGGATATCCAAGTTTAAATGATACCGTCCAGATTATTCAGGATTTAGAAAAAAATGGAGTTGATTTAATCGAAATCGGGCTTCCTTTTAGCGATCCTTTGGCAGATGGACCAACTATTCAGGCGAGTTCTACAACTGCACTTCATAACGGAATGACAACTCAAATCCTTTTCGATCAACTGAAAAACATCCGCGAAAGCGTAAAAATTCCGTTGATTATTATGGGATATTTTAATCCGATGTTGCAATATGGCGTTGAAGCTTTCTGTAAAAAATGTGCTGAAATTGGAATTGACGGGTTAATTATTCCAGATCTTCCAGTTGATGTTTACGCTGATGAATACAAAGCTATTTTCGAAAAATACGGTTTAATAAATGTGTTTTTGATTACACCACAAACTTCAGACGAAAGAATTCGTTTTATTGACAGCGTTTCAAACGGATTTATTTATATGGTAAGTTCTGCAAGTGTAACAGGATCTCAAGCTGGTTTTGGAAACACGCAAGAAACCTATTTTGAAAGAATTGCAGATATGAATTTGAAAAATCCTCAAATTGTTGGTTTCGGAATTTCGAATAAAGAAACTTTCAATCAGGCAACAAAATATGCAAAAGGTGCTATTATTGGAAGTGCCTTTATTAAACATTTAAGCGAAAGCGGAAGTGGGAAAATTGAGGAATTTGTTGGAGAAATTCGATAATTAGATGGCATTGCAGGCAAATATTATTCAAACGAGCTATATTAAAACATTACTATTATTTTGTCTGATTGCTTTTTCTCAATTTTGCTGGGCAAAAACAGAAACAGATACGATTACAAATTGGCAAATATTTAAAGGCTCAGAATTATTATTTCGTAGCAATGAATTAGAATGTTATAAACTAACGGGAATAATTAAAAAGAACGATGATTTTAAGTCATTAAAAATTGTTTTCCTTCGTGATACAAAATCATACGGAAAACAAAAAATTAAATTATTGGACAGAGAAATAGTTGTAAGAGAATTTGATTATGAAAATAGTGAAGAACTAGAAATACTTAGAAATAAAATTCAAAGTTTATTCGAAAAAACGAAAATATATTTAACAATAATGTACTACGACGAAAGAGAAGCGAAAGGAATATTGTTAGGTTACTTACAATTAGAAAATTAAACTCAGTGGGTAAAATATAATAAAAAAGTCTAGTTTGTCATTCCGAGGAACGAGGAATCTTCGTAAGAAATTCCACAATCAAAAGTCTCAATCTTTGTAGAGCTACTTACGAAGATTCCTCGTTCCTCGGAATGACAAGATTGTGAATAAAGCTGAAACACTTAGTGTTTCAGCTTTTTTTTGCTCAAAATTATCGAAACCGTTTTATGTTAATATTGTGTTAAAACAAAATTAAACAAGTGTTTAAATTAAACAACTGTTTAATTTTGCATTCAATTAGAAACAATACCATGTCACAGATTGAATTGAACGACAAAAAAATTCAGATTCTTAACGTTGCTGAAAAGCTGTTTTCTGAGAAAGGATTTGAGGGTACATCTATACGGGACATTTCCAAAGAGGCAAAAATCAATATTGCCATGGTTTCGTATTATTTTGGTTCAAAAGAAAAGCTATTAGAGGCTTTGATTCTTCACAAAACTGTTGATTTAAAATTACAACTCGAAAATTTATTAAAGGAAAATATAGAACCCCTTGAAAAAGTCAATAAATTAATCGAAATTTACATTAATAGAATTTGCCTTAACAAAGGGATTTACAGAGTTTTACATTTTGAATTGAACAATAAAAAAAGAGAAAAAAGTTTTCAAGCTTTTACAGAACTAAAAAAAGGAAATTTAAAATCTGTAGAAAGTATTATTAAACAAGGTCAATCTCAAGGCGTTTTTAGAAAAGATATCAATATCCAACTTATTACTCCAACGATTATTGGAACCTTTTTTCACTTTCATATGAATCGCCCTTTCTTCGAAGAATTATTGGATTTAAAAACAGAAGAAATGTTTAACAATTACATGAAAAACGAACTTACAAAGCACATTCAACAAACTATAAAAGCGCTACTTGTTTATGAAAATTAGTCAATTAATGCTCTTTGGGGTTTTCTTTATCGGGATCTCTTCAATAGAAGCACAAGAAAAAACAAGTTTAACTTTAGATGAAGCCGTAAAAATGGCTTGGGAAAAGAGTAACGAAGTTACGCTTGCCAACACTAAGGTAAACACAAAAAAACACGAGTTAACAGCCGTAAAAAACAATCAATATCCTGATCTTAAAATTTCTGGACAATATCAGCGACTAACAAAAGCTTCGATTGATATGCACAATGAAGGAGAAAGTGCTGCTACTCTAGCTTCTCCAGACCGTGCTATGTTAGGAATGGCAAATTTAAGTTTACCAATTTTTGCTGGATTCAAAATTCAAAGCAGTATTGATGCTTACGATAATCTTTATGAAGCTGAAACTGCAAATGCTGCAAAAACTAAAGAAGATGTAGCTTTACGAGTAATTACTTATTATACTGCATTATACAAAGCACAAAAAACTTTAGATGTTCTAAATGAAAATCAAAAAAGTGCTAAACAGCGTGTAACAGATTTTACAGAATTGGAGAAAAACGGAATTATTCCGAGAAACGATTTGTTGAAAGCGCAATTGTTGGTTTCTAAAACACAATTATCTATTGATGAAGCAACTAACAATTTAAACAACATCAATTTTTATTTGACGACTTTATTGAAATTAGCTCCTGAAACAAAACTTCAGGTTAATGAAGATGATTTCTTTAATTTGAAAACAAATAATGCTCCAACAACAGACGCATTAGCATTAGAAAGCAGAAAAGATTTGGAAGCAATTCGTTTACAATCTAAAGCTTCTGAAGCCAATGTTAAGATTGCAAAAGCAGGTTATTACCCAACTCTTTCATTACTTGGAGGTTATACAGCTTTAGATCTTAAAGATATCATTACTGTAAAATATGCTATGAATTTTGGTTTAGGTTTATCTTATGATTTATCGGGAATCATAAAAAATAGTGCACACGTAAAAGAAGCTGAAAGTAGAGCTCTGGAAGTAAAAAATACAGAAGCTATTATGACAGACCGTATTAAAGTTGAAGTTCAGAAATCTCTTGAAGATTATGACTTAGCAATTAATCAAAGCGTGGTTTATGAAGAAGCGCTTCAACAAGCTGCTGAAAACTATAGACTTGTTAAAGACAAATTCGATAATGGATTGGCAGATACCAATGACTTGGTTGAAGCTGATGTTGAGCAATTAAGCGCTAAAATAAATACTGCGGTTGCAAAAGCATCAATCATTCAAAAATATTACGAATTACTTTCAGTATCAGGACAATTATCACAATCATTCAATCTTTCTAAAATATAATCGATCGCTCTCATGGAAAAGAAAAAGACAAATAAAAAATTCATCATCATATTAACCGTTATGGTTTTATTGGGAGGAACTTATGGAATCTCTAAATATTTACACTCACAAGCTCACGAAGAAACGGATGATGCTCAGATTGAAAAAAGAATGAATCCGATTATCCCTAGAGTTTCTGGATATATCAGCAAAGTTTATGTGAAAGATAATGATTATGTAAAAAAAGGAGATACTTTATTTACTATCGATAAGAGAGATTATCAATTGAAGATTGATGAAGCTAATGCTGCATTATTGGGAGCTGAAGGTCAATTTGAAGCAGCAAAAGCAGATATTGGAAGTGCTTACGCAAGTATTTCGGTTTCTGATGCTCAAATGAGATCTGCAAGTGGTTCTATCGAAAGTGCAAAGATTAGATTGAGACAGCTTACAAACGATTATAACCGTTACAATAACTTGTATAAAACACATACAATTACAAAACAGCAATATGAGCAGGCTTTAACTGCAAAAGAAGAAGCTGAAAATCAAGTACGTGTTTTAGAACAACAACAAAAAGCTACTTCTTACCAAAAATCGGTTATTCAATCAAAATCTAAAGTTTCTGATAAGCAGACTGAAGTTGCTGCTGCAAACATTAAAAAAGCAAAAACAATGCTAGATGTTGCTCATTTAAATCTTTCTTACACAGTTGTTACTGCTGCTATTGATGGTCAAGTTTCTAAAGTTGATATTCAGCCAGGACAATTGGTTCAGCCAGGACAATCTTTATTTTATATCATCAATAACAATGAAGCTTGGGTTGTAGCAAACTTTAAAGAAACACAATTAAATAAAATGGTTATTGGACAAAAAGTTAGCTTAAAAGTTGACGCTTATCCAAACTACGAATTCAAAGGAACTGTAACATCATTTTCACCAGCTACAGGATCTCGTTTTTCATTATTACCTCCTGACAATGCAACAGGAAACTTCGTAAAAACAATTCAGAGATTACCAGTAAAAATTAGTTTAGATCAATCTAACGATCCTGAAAAAGTAAAACTTTTGAGACCAGGAATGAATGTTGATGTAGATGTACATTTGAAATAAAATAAATGGCAACAGCAGTACAAGCAGATGACGATTTAGTAGAATACGGTTTTAGACGTGTTGTCATTACGATTACGGCAGTACTTTGTGCATTGCTGGAAATTGTAGACACAACGATTGTAAACGTAGCACTAACCGACATGCGAGGAAGTCTTGGGGCAACCCTGACAGACGTTGCATGGGTAATTACAGCATACGCAATTGCGAATGTTATTGTAATTCCGATGACGAGCTGGCTATCACAGCAATTTGGAAGACGAAATTATTTTGTGGCTTCGATCATAATATTTACCGTCTGTTCCTTTTTGTGTGGTAATGCCTCTAATATATGGGAACTTGTAGCCTTCAGATTCGTACAAGGTATGGGTGGTGGAGCGCTTTTAGTAACAGCCCAAACTATTATTACAGAAAGTTACCCTGTCGCAAAACGTGGAATGGCGCAAGCTATTTACGGAATGGGTGTAATTGTTGGTCCAACTTTAGGTCCGCCGTTGGGAGGATATTTAGTAGATAATTATTCTTGGCCTTATATTTTCTATATCAATATTCCGTTGGGAATTATTGCCACGATTTTGGCTTTAACATTTGTTAGAAGTCCGAAATATGGCGAGAAATTAAAAGCCAATCAGGTTGACTGGTGGGGAATTATTTTGTTGAGCGCCTTTATTGGTTCTTTACAATTCGTACTAGAACACGGACAGCAAGATGACTGGTTTAACGATTCTCTTATTGTAACATTAAGTGTTGTGACCGTTCTTGGATTGGTTTTATTTATTTGGAGAGAGCTTACATATAAATATCCAATTGTAAACTTGAGTGTTTTAAAAGACGGAAATTTAAGAATCGGAACTATTATGTGTTTCATCTTAGGTTTCGGTTTGTACGGTTCAACTTTAATTATTCCGATTTATACGCAGTCAATTTTAGGATGGACCGCAACTGATGCTGGATTATTATTAATTCCTGGATCCATCACCACAGCGATTATGATGCCTTTTGTTGGAAATATGATTCAGAAAGGTGTTCCGCAAGGTTATATGGTAGGAGTTGGATTTTTAGTTTTCTTCTTCTTTACGTTTATGATGTATTCAAGAATGACGCCTGACACTGGTGTAGAACATATGTATTGGCCATTAATTTTGAGAGGAATTGGTCTTGGATTGCTTTTCGTTCCAATTACTACGCTTTCACTTTCAACTTTAAAAGGAAAGCATATTGGTGAAGGAGCTGCTTTTACCGGAATGATGCGTCAATTAGGAGGATCATTTGGTATTGCTATCATTACCACTTTTATTACACGTTTTAGTCAATCACATAGAGTAGATTTAATCAACAATTTAGATCCAGCAAAGTTTGATGTACAACAACGTATTACAGGAATGCAACATGCCTTTATGGCAAAAGGATATAGCGCAGATGTAGCTTTGAAAAAAGCTTATCAAGCTATAGAATATTCGATAATGAAACAAAGTACTGTAATGGCTTACATGGATATTTTCATGTATTTAGGAATTATGTTTTTATGCTGTATACCGATTATTCTCTTTATCAAAAAAGGGAAGAACAAAATTAATGCAGCCGACGCAATGCATTAATAATAATAATTTTATAATACGCAGAAACGCCGAATTCATCATTTAGAATTCGGCGTTTGTTTTTTATTTTTATTTAACCTCAAAGTCCGCAAAAATTTTATTCTTAAGATGTGATAAAACGCAAAGTTCGCAAAGTTTTGTCATAAAAACTTTGCGAACCTTGCGTAAATCTTTGCGGTAAAAACCTTAGCATCTTAGCAACTTAGAACCTTAGAGGCTTAAAAAAATCTATCTTGTAAAAACCAAATGATTCCCTTTTGAAAGATTGGCATCAAACTGATATCCTTCGTAATTGAAACCTTTTAAATCATCAATAGTTTCAGCATTTGTATCAATAATATAACGCACCATCATTCCCCTAGCCTTTTTTGCAAAGAAGCTGATCATTTTTAATTTTCCGTCTTTATAATCTTTAAAGTCTGGAGTAATTACAGGAACTTTCAATGCTTTTACATCAACAGCAGAAAAATATTCGTTACTTGCTAAATTCACGAATAATTCATCTTTTTTCAATTCTTTGTTCAAAGCTTTGGTAACAGTTGGTTTCCAGAATTCATGAAGGTTTTTAGATTCGGCAACTGGCATTTTAGTTCCCATTTCTAAACGGTACGCCTGCATTAAATCTAAAGGTTTTAAAAGTCCGTAAAGTCCAGATAAAATTCTTAATTTATCTTGAAGAACATCTAATTTTTCTAAAGGAATTGTATACGCATCTAAACCTGTATAAACATCACCATCGAAAGTATAAACAGCTGGGCGCGCATTTTCTGTCGTAAAAGGAGTTTTCCAATCTTGATTTCTTTTCCAGTTTAAATCGGCTAGTTTGTCTGAAATTGACATTAACTCTGATAATTCAGATGGCTTTTTTGTTTTTACTACTTTATGAACCACTCTTGCTTCTTTCAAGAATGAAGGTTCTGTATACTGAGATGTTGGTAATTCTTTTTCGAAATTCAAAGATTTCGCTGGAGATATAACAATTTTCATGTGTGCTTTTTTCTATGAATCAAAAATACAAATTGAATTTCTAAAAACAGATTATCGCAATTGATTTGTTTTATTGGGGTATAGATTTTTTTCTGCCACGAATTCACGAATTTATTTTTTATAACCACAGATTACAGGATTAAAATGATTAAAAAATCTGTGCAAATCTTTTTAATCTGTGGCAAAAAAAATCTTTACAAAAAAATAAATTCGTGAAAATTCGTGAAATTCGTGGCAACCCTTTCTCAATTCATAAAAATCAATGCTACAAAATGTGAAATTGTTCAAAAAAGTCAGCTCTAGATTATAAAAGGCATTTTCTATGTTGTAAATTTGCATGCATTTTATTTCTATTAAAATCTGAAATGCTTTTTATAAAAAAATTAGTGAATTCGTGGCTATACAAACAAACTATAAAACTGCTTTACAAAACAAAATCTTCGATATTATTTCGAAAGCTTCTAAGGAATTAAACGTTGACTCTTATGTGATCGGCGGATTTGTTCGTGACTTGCTTTTAAATCGAGGTTCGAAAAAAGATATTGATGTAGTTGCTGTTGGAAGTGGCATCGAATTGGCACTTAAAGTTTCAGATTTACTCCCGAACAAACCAAAAGTTCAGGTTTTTAAAACTTACGGAACAGCCATGCTTCGTTTTGAAGATACCGATATCGAATTTGTTGGCGCTCGTAAAGAATCTTACACTCGTGACAGCCGAAATCCAATTGTGGAAAACGGAACTTTGGAAGACGATCAAAACCGACGTGATTTTACGATTAATGCATTGGCTTTATCTTTAAACGAAAAAAACTTTGGCGATATTTTAGATCCATTTAATGGTAGATTAGATTTAGAATTTGGAATAATCAAAACACCTTTAGATCCAGATATCACGTATTCTGATGATCCTTTGCGAATGCTTCGTGCGATTCGTTTTGCAACACAATTGAATTTCGAAATCGAAGAAAATTCATTGAATGCAATCACAAAAAATGCTGAACGTATTACTATCATTTCTGGCGAAAGAATTGTCGATGAATTAAACAAAATTCTTTCTACAGATAAACCTTCAACTGGATTTTTACTTTTATATAAAACCGGACTTTTAGATTTAATTTTACCTGAATTGACTGCATTAAATCAGGTGGAAGAAATTGAAGGTCATACACATAAAAACAATTTTTATCATACACTTGAAGTTGTCGATAATATCTGCCCAAATACAGACGATGTTTGGTTGCGATGGGCGGCGTTATTGCATGATATTGGAAAAGCTCCAACAAAACGTTTCACTAAAAAACAAGGCTGGACTTTTCATGGACATGAATTTTTGGGCGGAAAAATGGCTAAAAAAATCTTCGAACGTTTGCATATGCCATTAAACCACAAAATGAAATTTGTGCAAAAAATGGTTATTATGAGTTCGCGTCCGATTGTTTTGGCGCAAGATATTGTGACTGACAGTGCTGTACGTCGTTTGGTTTTTGATGCTGGCGAAGATGTTGAAGATTTAATGACTTTGTGTGAAGCTGATATCACGACTAAAAATCCAGCGAAATTCAAGAAATATCATAAGAACTTTGAAGTTGTTCGAAAGAAAATTGTCGAAGTAGAAGAACGTGATCATGTGCGTAATTTTCAGCCGCCTATTTCGGGTGAAGAAATTATGGAAATCTTCGATCTAAGACCTTCACGAGAAATTGGTGTTTTGAAAGAGGCCGTAAAAGAAGCTATTTTAGAAGGTTTGATTCCAAATGAATATCAGGCTGCTTACGATTTTGTGATTAAAAGAGCTGAGAAATTAGGCTTAAAAAAAGTTGAGAAATAAGTATTATTTAATAAAATGAAAAAAGAGAATAAATCAGTAATCATTTGGTTACTATCAGGTTGTGTTTTATTATTTTTAATGGTTGTTGTTGGCGGAATTACCCGTTTGACAAATTCAGGTTTATCAATGACCGATTGGCATTTGGTAACGGATACATTTCCACCTTTAACAGAAGCTAAATGGCAAGCTGCTTTTGACGAATACAAGAAATTTCCAGAATATCAAAAAATCAACATTCATAACGATTTCCAATTAGCAGATTATAAATTCATCTATTTCTGGGAATGGTTTCACCGTTTCATCGGGCGTATTATTGGATTAGTTTTCTTTGTGCCATTTGTGTACTTTTTAGCAAAAAAGAAATTAGATACTCCAACAATTAAAAAATGTGTAGTTCTTTTGGCAATGGGCGGTTTCCAAGGATTTTTGGGATGGTTTATGGTTCGAAGCGGATTAATTGACAATCCAGATGTTAGCCATTTTAGACTTTCATTACACTTAACTTTTGCATTTATCACTTTTGCATATACACTTTGGGTGGCGTTAGATTTAATTTATCCTGATAGAAATATCAATAAAATATTGCCACTTCGTAAAATTGCTCGTTTTGCATTAGTTGCCTTATTAATTCAAATTATTTATGGTGGTTTTGTAGCTGGATTAAATGCCGGATTAATTCACAATCATTGGCCTTTAATGAGCGACGGAGAATTTATTCACGAGTCGGTTTTTATTGAACAATCTTCTTTAATTAAAAACTTAATTGAAGGAAAAAGCGGTGTTCAGTTTGTACACAGAACTTTTGCTTACGTTGTCGTAGCGATTATTCTTTTTCTTTTCTTTAAAAGCAAAAAATATACACTTACAAGAACTCAAGCAAACGGAATCAATACTTTAGTTGTTTTTGTTTTCATTCAGTTTTTACTTGGAGTTTTTACTTTATTGTATAGCGTTCCTTTGGCTTTGGGATTAATCCACCAAATTATGGCGTTTTTCCTTTTGAGCGCGATGACATTTACTTTGCACCGACTAAGCAAATAAATCTAATATATTAAAACATAAAAAAGCTGTCTCAAAAGGATGGCTTTTTTTGTAAGCTTCGGAGAAGCGAAATATTTATAGCAAATGATAAACATTTACAACATAAAGCTCTGGAAGAGCGACATATATTAAGGTTTTAGAAAAAAAATATCACTCCTCCGGAGCTTTATTTATTTGTCATATTCTAATTTCTATACATATTTCACACCACTGGAGTTTTACTGATAAATGAAATCTTATAAATATTTTGCAATGAAAAAAGCTATCCTTTTGAGATAGCCAATTTTTATGATATCGATTTTAATTCGAAAAATTAAAAATCTATTAAATTTCTTTTTTTTTGATTTTATCCCAACCAAGCTTTAAAATCCTGCACTTTTTCTCGGCTTACAATAACCTCATCTTCTTTATAAGTTGGAAGAATCACTTTGAGTCGAGAATTAGTATAAACCTGAATTTCTTTAATCGCTTTTAGCGGAACAATAAATTTTCTGCTTACTCGAAAGAAATCCTTTTTATCTAATTCTTGCTCTAAGATTTCCAAAGTACAATCAATCAAATAATCGCGATTGTCGTAAGTATGAATGTATGTTCCTTTGTTTTCGCTAAAAAAACATTCAATTTCCTCAGTTGTAATAACTTTTAGATGCTGACCAATTTTTACCGTAAATCTCTTTTTATATTCCTTTTCAAATGGATTTGAAAGCATTTGGCGAATCTGTTCAAAATCTAATTGCAGATTTGAAGTTTCTGCTGTTTTCGGAATTCGCGTTTTATATTTAGAAACCGCAGTTTCCAGATCATCTTCATCAATTGGCTTTAGTAAATAATCTATACTATTTAATTTAAAAGCTTTTAAAGCATATTCATCATACGCTGTTGTAAAAATGATAGCGCTTTTAATATCAATCTTTTCAAAAATTTCAAAAGACAAACCGTCGGATAGTTGAATATCCAGAAAAATCAAATCCGGATGTGGATTGTTTTCAAACCATTGAACTGATTCTTCAACCGAATGAAGCATGGTTTCTACCGTAACATCTAACTTTTCAAGTTTTCTTTGCAGCAATCTTGCCGCTGGTTTTTCGTCTTCTATAATTAATGTAATCATTTACTATATGCTAAAATTTGAAAAAATATTAGTTCAAAGTTACTCCCATTTATTTTTATTTGCGGCGTCTTTATCCATATATTTTTGGATTTTCTTTTGCTCCCAATCTGAGTTAAAGAACCATTCAGAAGCAAAAACAGATAATCCGTGCGCTACCAAACCAATTCCCCAAAAGAATGCTGTAGAATAAGTATGCCATTCGGATAAACCGCTGAAATCGATTCCGCTTCCTAAATGATTTCTACTTAAACTTGATACAATAATAATCATATTTACAATTACATAAACCTTCAAATGGGAATAAAATCCTTTTATTTTTTTTACTTTTTGATAAGCTGCATTGTAACTTTCGTCGTTAGTATATTCTCCAGAATGCTGTTTTGCATATTCTTCATACATTTCTCTTCTAAAACGTCCCATAACTATATTTTTTAATAAATTATTGCCACTTATTTTTATTCTCTTTTTCTTTCTCCATAAATTCCTGGATCTTTCTTTCTTCCCATTCTTTACCCATTCCCGGAAAAACTTCAAAAACTTTTAATCCGTGAAAGATAACACCAACTCCCCACCACAAAAGCGGCCAGAAAAACCATAAATATTGCGGTGATGTATATAAATTGATAAAGATTAAAATCGCATTTACTAATATATAAGAAACCAGATTTCCATAAAATCCTTTAATATTTTCGACTTTCTTTTTAGCCGCAATATATCTTTCCTCTTCGCTTAAATTCCTTTCCATGACTATTCCCATTTTTGTTTTTTATATTTTTTTTCTAAGATACTTTTCAGTTTACGTTGTTCCCATTGTGTGCCAAAAATTTTATAAGATGCAAACATATCAATTGCTGAACCAAGTATTACCGCCGACCAAATAATCATAACCACCCAATTGATGTATTTTATTGGAAAAAAATGAAGTGGCAGATTGGTATATTCTTTTAGAAGAAATACAATCATCGAAATTACATAAACGAATAAATGATTGTAAAAAGACTTCAGTTGTGTCACTTTTTTGCTGGCCATTTCCTTCAAAATAGTTTGTTCCTGATCGTTATTCAAATTTGTTTCCATGATTACTTTCAAGTCTACGTTTATTTTCTTTTTCTAAAAGTTCTTGTATTTTTTTATCCTCCCATTTTCTATTAAAAAAAGGCGGATATTCAAAAGCTTTCAATCCGTGTAAGATTATCGCAATTCCCCATCCCATTACCGACCAAATCCACCAGAGATATCCTGGAGAAACCATATAATTGACAACAATTACAATTGGATTACACAACACATATACGGTAAGATGTTCATAAAATTCTCTTATTTCTTTTACTTTTTTCTGAGCATCATAATAACGATCTGCTTCAGTAAAATCTTTTTCAGTCATTATTTCCACGTTTTTTGCTTATTATCTCTTTCTAAAATTTCTCGTATTTTACGTTCTTCCCAGTCTGAACTGTATCCAAAAACTTTAAAAGCATGCATGGCAACTCCAAAACCCCATCCTAATGCTGAGAACCAAAACCATTGAAATCCTGGTGAAAATTTTAGATTGATAAAAACTAAAAACGGAATCACACACAAGTATGCAATAATATTTCCGTAAAAACCTTTTAGTTCTTCTACTCTTTTTTTGGCTCTATAATATGCTTTTGCTTCATCTGTATATTCTGCACTCATTTCCATAACTGTAATTTGTTTGGTTAAAATTGGAATCCTAACCGTGAAATTTTTTTCGTCCTGATCAATTTTCACTTTTCGGTCGGTTACAATTCCGTATCGGTTTACAATATTCTGCAATCCAACACCTTGTCTGTCTTGCAAAACTTCTTTTTTCTGAAGATCGTTTTGAATTGCCAAATAATCTCCATCAATAAATATTCTAATATGCAATGGTTTTTGTTCGCTTACAATATTATGTTTTACTGTATTTTCTAATAAAAGCTGTAAAGAAAGCGGAACTACTTTTGCCTCTGGATTACTATTTTCTGTTGGCAATTCGTAAAACAAACTATTTTCGAAACGCATTTTCAGCAAGTTCATATAGGTTTTTGCGAATGATAATTCATCTTCAACAGAAACCAATTCTTTATCTTTTTGTTCTAAAACATATCTGTAAATTTTAGATAAAGAAGTCGTAAAACGTTGCGCATTATCCGGATTTTCTTCAATCAAAGAACTTAAAACATTTAAACTATTAAATAGAAAATGTGGATCAATCTGGTTTTTTAAACTTTCAAATTTGGCGCTGGCAGTTCCGGCGATGATTTTTTGTTGCGTTATTTCAACTTTTGAAGCTTTTTTCCACTTTACCATAAAACTTCTGGCTTGTAAAAAAGTGGAAACTCCTAATGATAAAATGATATAAAAGAGATGTACCCATATCATTCTTGCTCCCAAAAACACCTCTAAACTTACATCTTGCAATACCACAAAAATGAAATAGTTTATGGCTAACACTACAGGAACGGTATACAAAACAGTTACTAGAATTCCGTAATAAACTCTAAGATTTGTTTGCTCCAGCCAATCCCATTTTTTATCTAAAAGCACATTCAAAAAACCGTTTCCAAAACCTAATCCGAAAGAATAAAGACAGCTTATAAAGAAAGTTAAAAGAACATTTCTAACATTTAAATCATCTCCTAAAGAAGCTGAAAATATTACGGCAAAGATCATAGAAATCTTGAAACAGACTATTGTTCCACTTTTCAGATCGGTAAATGTTCTTTCTTTCATTATATGCTAATTTATTATTTACAAGTTTTTTGAATTTCCAAAGCTCTTTCCAATCCCCATTTTGGAGAAAAAGGTGTTGCTGGTTTAAATGTATTAAAAAGTTCAATAGATTTATCAACTTGCGCACATAAAGGTTTTGTATCAACTCCTGTCCATTTTGCGCCTCCTAATTGGTAATCTGCTTCACCAAAAACCGCTCTTGGGTTGTTTGGGTCTAACGCTTTGGCTTTTGCGTAAGCTTCCATAACTTTGCCAGAATATTTCATTCCGTTTGTCATTGGATCTGCTACAACATATCCTGTATAAATTAAAGCTTGCATAACGTATAATTCTGAATTACTTTGGTCTTTAATCAATTCTACATCTAATGCATCTTGTGCTTTTGTCAATAAAAGAGCTATTTTTGTTTTGTCTTTTTCTGTAAATACTGCCGTTGTATTGATTAAAGCGATGTAATAATTTGGCAGGTAACTGTTTTTTTCAGCAGCAGCAATTCTTTCAAATAATTGAGAAGCTTCTGTATTTTTTCCTTCTTTCCAAAGCCCAAAAGCTTTTGTCATTCCTTGTTCAAATTGTGTTTGTGCAGATAATAAACTGCAAACAAATAATGTAATAACGGTGATAATTTTGGTCATGATTTCTTTTTTTAAAGTTTCTAAGTTACTAAGGTTCTCTTTTAAAGATTCTGAGGTCTGAGTTGCTAAGGTTCTAAGTTTTTTTCTTAGTATCTTATAATCTTAGCAACGTATTTCCTCAAATTTAATTAATGATTAAAACTCTTTTTTTAAGCCTCTAAGTTTTTCAGAAATCTAAAGTTCTAAGCTTTTTTTACTTAGTATCTTAGAATCTTAGTCTCTTAGCGACTTTTAATTTATACTTCAAAAGTATATCGGTTTTTACTCTTATAAAATTAAATAATACTGAGTTGTTGATTTTGGTTACTGAATTGTTTTTTTTTTAAGTTACTAAGGTTCTGAGGGGCTAAGGGGCTAAGTTTTTTTCCTTAGTATCTTAGAACGTCAGAACCTTTTAAAGGTTTTTCAACTGATTCTCGTTTTTATTCTGGCTAATCGTCCAGAAGAAACCTACGAAGAAAAATCTATCTGCTGTCGGAATTATAGCTTGTCTTTGATAAACTCCGCTTGCATCTGGAGTTCTTGCATAATCGTAACCGAAAACGTTTTGAGTTCCTAAAATATTCGATACAGAAAAATAAAGGATTTTTTGCGTTGTCAATAAATACGCCCAGTTAAAACTCAAACTATTGTAAGATTTTGTTTTTCCGTTCATAAATTGTGTTTGGTTAGGATCATTATACGGACGTCCTGAGCTGAAACTATTTGTAAATCCGATTTGTGATTTCCAATCTGTAATGAAGTATTTTGTCACCACAGATAGATTATGATTGGCAACAAAACTAGGAGTTACCATATTTGGAAAGTTTTTATACTGTCTTTCTGAATCGATGTAAGAATAAGAAATCCAATATTCTAAGTTTTTGTACAAATTGCTGTCTCTCCAAAGCAAATCAAAACCTTTTGCATAACCTGATCCGTTGTTATTGAAAACCGAATTGTATTGAATATCTCTTGTATCGTATTGAACCAAATTGCTATAATCTTTATAATATAATTCTGTTCTAAGCAATTGTCCCGGTTTTGTAAACGTATAATTTAGAATATAATGTCTTGCTTTTTCGCTCTCAAACTGATGATATTTAGAATATTTAATATAATCTACAACTGGTGTCTGCGTAAAATCTCCGTAAGCAAAAGAAAATTGACTGCTTTTTGAAACTTTATATCCTAAAGAAGCTCTTGGCGCAATGTTATTTTCATTTAATAAACTATTGTTAGAATATCTTAAACCAACTTTTAAAGCTAAATTTTTCGAGAATGCAATATCTCCTTCTGCATAAGATGCAAAAATATTAGAGTCGTAACCGTTGTTAACATTAAGAGAAGCGTTGTCAGCAATATCTTCATTGAATTTTGTAATGAAATAATCTGCTCCAAAAGAAAATTTAAAATGGTTTGATATTTTCTTTGATAATTTCAGTTTTAACTGCGCAGCATTTTCTTGATTGTCAATTCCAGTAATATCGTATTTCAATTTGTTTTTGCTGTAACCATAACTAACTCCAGAAGTTAACTGCCAACCTGGTCCAATGCTTCCTTTATAAGATGAATTCAAATAGAAATTATTATTGTTCATATCCGTTCTTATCGGATTTTCAAAATTGATATTTTTCTGATTTAAATCGAATCTTTCAGAGTCGAAAGAAGCATACAATTTAAACACACCATTTGTGAACTTATATCTGTAAACCGTTTCTCCTCCAAGCGATTGATAAGGATTATTCCAATCTACATTTTGCGGAATTACAGCTTGATAAGGCGCTAGATTTACATACATCATATTAACACTCAAAGAGCTTTTTTCCCATTTTTGAGTATTACCTAAACTCAAACCAACAGTCATAAATCCGATATCTGTTTTTTCATGATCTTCTTCATCTTGCGTATTTAAAAGTAACACACTAGATAGTGCTTCGCCATATTCTGCAGAATAACCTCCTGTAGAAAATGCGATTCCGCTAAACAAGAAAGGAGAAAATCGGCTTCGAGTTGGTAAGTTATTTGTGGTTGCTCCGTACGGTTGCGCCACACGAATTCCGTCTACAAAAGTCTGTGTTTCATTTGCTTCTCCACCGCGAACAAACAAACGTCCGTCTTCACCCACACTCTGAGTTCCTGGTAAAGTTTGCAAAGCCGCCACAATATTTCCTGCAGAACCTGCCGTTGTGACAATATCTAAAGGTTTTAAAACCGAAACCCTTGCTTTGTCTCCAGATTCTAACGTTCCCGCAGTAATAACAACAGCATCCAACGCATTTACATTTTCTCTTAATTTTACAGTTTGATTTTTATAATTGGCAACATCAATTTCTTGTTTAAATGTTTCGAACAGCAGAAAGCTAACCACTAAAAATTTATTTCCAGTTTCAGTAGTTTCAAAAGAAAAATCTCCCGTTTCAGAACTTGTTGCTCCATCGTAAGTTCCGTCTATATAAATGTTGGCACCAACAACTGGTTTTCCTTTTTGGTCTACAACTTTTCCCGAAATCGTATTTTGAGCAAAAATTAAAGCTGTAAAAAATAAAAAGGTAATCGTAAAAAATAATTTGGTTTTCATATCATCTTTGGTTTTGATGAGGCAAATATATTTTAACATTAAACGTTAAAAAATATATAATAACCCAATTGTAGAATTTCGAGGATGAGTTGTAAATGACTATAATTTGTATCTTAGCTAGGAATTCCAAAAAATTACCATTTTATGTCAGAAAGTACCAGAATTTCAAATTTATACCAATCCATTTATAATGGAAATCCTTGGCTAGAAGTTAATCTAGCCAGCACTTTACAAAATGTAACGGCAGAACAGGCGTACAAAAAAATAAATCCAAATTTGAACACGATTTGGGAAATTGTGAATCATTTGATTCAATGGAGAAGAAATATTTTGGAGCGTATGCAAGGGGAAGTGATAAAAACTCCAGATCATAATTATTTTGTTCCTGTCTTAGATCCGTCTGAAGCTGCTTGGGAACAATCACTCCAAACATTGGCAAAATCGCAAGAATCTTGGAATACCTTTTTTGAAACTTTTGATGACGCTGATTTAGCAAAAATCTATGTAAATAACGGTCATAGTTATTATGAACATTTGCACGGAATTATTCAGCACGATGTGTATCATTTAGGACAGATTGTTATTTTGAAGAAATTGCTTTAGTTAAGATACGATCTTCCATAATATTGTCATTTCGAGGAACGAGAAATCACACACGGAATACCAAACAGATTGGATAATTTTCTTTGCGGAATTTCTAGTGCGATTTCTCGTTCCTCGAAATGACAAAATTGAGACTAATTTTAAAATATAATTGATCAAATGAAAAAATTCCTTCTTGCTTTCTATTTTTTACTTTTTAATACTGTAGTTTTTTCACAAGAAACTGAAGCTAAATACGATGAAAATCTCGCAAAATCACTTCACGCCGACGAATATGGAATGAAGAAATATGTTTTTTGTCTTTTAAAATCTGGAAGCAACACAACGGCTTCAAAAGAAGAAAGTAAAAAATTATTTGAAGGTCATATGGCGAATATTGGAAAATTAGCTAAAGAAGGAAAACTGGTTGTTGCCGGACCCTTCATGAAAAATGACAGAAACTATCGTGGAATTTATGTCTTTAATGTAGAAACTGTCGAAGAAGCAAAAAAACTTGTAGAAACAGATCCTGCCATAAAAGCCAATTTACTCGAAGCAGAATTAACGCCTTGGTATTGTACTGCTGCTTTGCAGGAAACGGTAAAAATTCATGATAAAATTGCCAAGACGAAAATGTAAATCACTTTTATATTCAAATTAATACAACAAATTAAATGAGTAACTCTAGTCTAAAAATTTTAAAAAATATATTATTCGTGATGTTATTTTTTATAATAAGTTGCTCTGGAAAAAAAATTACCAAAGTATCTGATGAAACAAATCTTATAGTAAAAAAAATAGAACAAATTAACGTTTTAATGGGTTCTGCTGTAGGTTACGGAGGAAACAAACCTGAACAATATGAGAATTTTGAAGCCCTGAAAAAAACAGCTTCAAAAGAAGAATTGTTGCTTTTAACTAATCATTCTAATGCAGTTGTAAGATGTTACTCTTTTTGGGCTTTAGGCAATTACAAAAATTTCGATTTATTTTCTTTGGTTAAAAATCATATAAATGATAATGCTATTGTAAAAACACAATTTGGCTGTCTGATATCTAGAGAAAAAGTAGGCGATTTTTTTATAAATCTTATTAATCCTAAAAACAAGAATTCTGAAATTAGACAACTAACTGAAGAAGAATTTTCTGAATTAGAAAGCATCTTAATCAATCAAAAAAATGATCTTTATGCTTCAGACAACGCGATTGAAAATGCCGTACCAACAAAAGCTTTATATCCAAAAGTAAGATCCTTATACATTAAAGATCACAATCAAAGTGCGTTAGTAACTTTATCGAAATACAAAAATCCCAATGATATTGAATTAATTCTCAATAACAGAGATAAAGATCAAGATGATGATGGCGAAAGTGGCTATTTCTTTACTTATAGAGCCATGCAAAATTTTCCAGATGCCCGCTTTTTGGCTTTTTTAGAAAAGAGAGTATATGAAAGTTTAGACAACGATCATTTCTCAAATGAATGGCTGGAAATGTATGCGGCAATTGCAGCTTATAAAAATCAAAAAGCCGTTGAACTTTTAAAAATTCCTTTTACAAAATCTCAGAATCAAGACATTAAAGAATACCGTATTAAGTTTGTTTACGAAGCTATTGTGGCCAATCAATCTCAATTATATGATGATTTGTTGTGGAAGATTTGGCAAGACGAACATATTATTACTTTGGACGGATTTAAATATTTACTGCAAGTAAATAGTGCAAAAACTTTAGAATTTGCCAAAAAGGAGCTTAAACCAAGTTATCAAATAAAAAACACAGAAAAAGTTGCTCAGACCAATCAAAAAATGATTACTGAAAATTTTGAAGAGACTTTATTAAATTTCATTCTTTTAAATGATAAACCGTTTGCCTATGACATCTTAAAAGAAAAAATTGCAAATGCTTATGTTAGTGATTTTGAAATTTATTGTACAAAAATTTTAGAATTACAAGATTCCTCTTTTGCACCAATTCTTTTTAAAAGATTAACAACAGAAGATAATGCTCATGTTTATATTCCAATTGTTGAAACTTTAATTTCTTTTAAAGACAAAGCCATCAACAAAAAAATATTGGAAGCAAGAAAGCAAAACAAAAATATGAATCAAGATTGGGGAAGCGATTCTTTAGACGAAATTCTAAAAAAGAACAATATTAAATAATGAAAACAGAAAAAGAAAAAATGATCTCTGGCGAATATTACAACGCTTTTGATCCAGAATTATTAAAAGGTCGTCGTGCCGCAAAAAATCTTTTGCACAGCTTAAATGTAAAAGAATATCGAGTAACCAAAAAAGCAAAAGAAATTCTGGCAGAGTTAATTCCGAATGCTGGAGCTGGTTTATATATAGAACCCCCTTTCCATTGTGATTATGGTTATAATATTTTTGCCGGCGAAAACGTTTATTTCAATGTCAATTGTGTGGTTTTGGATTGTGCGCCTGTAAATATTGGTTCAAATGTATTTATTGCGCCAAATGTTCAGATTTACACGGCATCTCATCCGCTTGACGCTGAATTAAGAAAAACATTAGAAAATGCTTATCCAGTTACCATTGGAGACGATTGCTGGATTGGAGGCAATTCTGTTATCTGTCCAGGCGTTACAATCGGAAAAGGTTGTGTAATCGGCGCTGGATCTGTAGTTACAAAAGATATTCCAGACAATTCATTGGCTGTTGGAAATCCTGCGAAAGTTATTCGAAAATTAAATCAAGAACCTGAATCAAAATCATAATGCTTACACTTAATAAAGTTCATCATATTGCCATTTTATGTTCTGATTATGAAAAATCGAAATATTTCTACACTCAAATACTTGGTTTAACGATCATTAGAGAAATTTATCGCGAAGAACGCCAGTCTTATAAATTAGATTTGGCTTTGAATGGTTCTTATGTTGTTGAACTATTTTCATTTCCAAATCCGCCAAAAAGAACTTCAAGACCTGAGGCGGTTGGTTTGCGTCATTTGGCTTTTGAAGTTATCAACTTAGAAGAAACAATTACTTTTTTAACTTCTAAAAATATCGAATCTGAACCTATCAGAATTGACGAAACTACTGAAAAACGTTTCACTTTTATTGCTGATCCAGATTTGTTGCCGATTGAGTTTTATGAAAGATAAGTTTTTGCTACGAAGTCGCTAAGGCACAAAGTTTTTTTCTCATTTTTGTCATTTCGAGGAACGAGAAATCACACTAGAAACTACTTAAAGCATGTCGCCAATCTTTGTCGAATCCCGAGTGTGATTTCTCGTTCCTCGAAATGACAAACTGCGTTTCTAATCGTTGCTTTAAATAAAAACCTTGTGCCTTAGCGCCTCCGTGGTAAAATCACACATTGAAAGAATTTTCTTATTTATATCTATTTTAACACACTAAAATAAAGATTTCCTAGAAAAAACCGAATTTGATACTTAATTTTGTAATCCGCAGAAAAAAATTGCGGATTTCTTAATCTTACTCTGATGAACAAAACGGCGCAAATCAAAAAAAATCATCAATTCATTAAATTCCGAAAATTAGTTATTGTTTCTATTTTAATTGGCTTTCTTTCAGCATTTCTCGGAATTTCTCTAAAAAAAATAACCGAATATTACGAAGAAATCTTCTTTCACGAAGTTTCAGTTCATCCTTTATTTTACATCATATTTCCTGTTTTCGGTCTGTCAGTAATTTATTTCTTAAGACAATATCTTTTTAAGAAAAAAGAAAACAAAGGAATCAAAGAAGTTTTTGAAAGTACTGCTTCAAAATCTAAAAATCTTCCATCTTATAAAATTCCATCGCACTTTATCAACGGATTACTAACGGTTATTTTTGGAGGTTCAACAGGAATCGAAGTTTCTACCGTTGTAGCAACTGCAACAATCGGTTCTGTGGCACACGAAAAAGAAAATGTTTTCCGTCAATACAAAACAGAACTAATCTGCGCGGGAGTTGCGGCTGGAGTTACGGCACTTTTTAGCAGTCCGATTGCAGGAGTTTTGTTCGCTTTTGAAGTAATTTCAAGAAAAGTTACACGAGCATTTATCATTTCAAATTTAATTGCCGTTTCTATTGCTTTTGGATTATTGACCATTTTAAAAGAAGAACCTTTATTTGCAGTTTCGATTACAACTTGGCACCTAAAAGCCATTCCTTACTTTATACTTTTAGGAATTTTAGCTGGAATGAATTCGGTTTATTTAACGCGTTGTGTTTTATTCTTCAAATCACAATTCGGAAAAATCAATACTCATTATTATAAAATTGTTTTAGGATCTGCGGTTTTAAGCATTTCATTATTCTTTTTTCCACAACTATATGGAGAAGGTTATCACGCTATAAAAGGAATTTTTGGTGGCGCGGCTCAAATGCAATTGACTATAACTTTAGCATTAACATTTATCGGAATATTGATTCTAAAACCAATTGTAACCTCAATAACATTGGCTTCGGGCGGCGACGGCGGAGTTTTTGCTCCAAGTTTATTTATTGGGGCTTTCTTAGGATTATTATTGGCTTCAATTTTAAACAGCTTTTTCCATGTAAATGTAATTCCAGTTAACTTTATGATTATAGGAATGGCGGCGGTTTTAAGCGCCAGTATTCACGCGCCTTTTACAGCCATTTTCCTAGTTTGCGGATTAACAAACGATTATACTTTATTTTTGCCGATTCTTGTAGTTTGTTTGATTTCAAAATTTACTGCAAAAACGATTTATCCATATACTGTTTATAGTTATTCGCCAAGCTTAATTAAATAAAATCAAACTAATAAGCTACAGATTTTCAAAGCAATAAAGTCTAAAACAATATACCCCAAAGTATATTTAAAAACATAACGAGCAAATTAATACCACACTATGCCCACTGAAAAAATAAAAAGAAGCTATCGCAAAACACGTTATATTCTTTACAAGGAAACTTTAATTGATTTTAAAGAACATTTTTGGTCATTTTTAGGTTCGTTTGTTGGAATCGGAATTCTGGCTTATGTACAATCGATACATTTTTCTGGAAGTGACGCCGTTTATCTAATCGGTTCTTTTGGAGCTTCGAGTGTTTTGGTTTACGGAATTATTCAGAGTCCGTTTTCTCAACCTCGAAATTTAATTGGAGGGCACCTTATTTCAGCTCTTGTTGGTGTAACGGTTCATAAATTGGTTCCTGATATTATGTATATCGCCGCTCCACTTGCGGTTTCTATTGCCATAATCTTAATGCAAATTACCAAAACACTGCATCCGCCTGGAGGCGCAACGGCATTAATTGCTGTTATTGGAACCGAAAAAGTAAAAGCTTTAGGTTATATGTATGTTCTTTCTCCTGTTTTAAGTGGAGTTTTGATTTTATTTTTAACGGCTTTGATTTTTAATAATATGACTTCTAGCAGAAGTTATCCAAGTCATAGTACTTATCACAAACATTATCATAAGATTCGAAAAAGATTGGCCAGAAAGTAATTGTCTCGTTTATTCGATTGTCACCCTGAGCGATCCCGAGGCTTCGGGAGAAGGGCGTTCCAATTGGACTGGGGCTTCGACTTCGCTCAGCCTGACAATCGAAATCATCTAGTTAAGAAAATCAAAAAATCTTTTCAACAAATCACGATTCGTGATTCGTATTTCGTTTTTTATATTTTACCTTTGACCTCTCAATAAAAACACAGATTATGGTTTATAAATTTAGAGTAATTCTAGACGCCGAAGAAGATATTTTTAGAGACATTGCTATTCTTGAGGAAGATACACTTGAGGATTTACACAATGCAATCTTCAATGCTTTTGGTTTTGACGGATCTGAAGTAGCTTCATTTTATACTTGTGATGATACTTGGAATCAAGAAGATGAAATTCCGCTTTTTGATACAGGAGATGTTCCTGGCGAAATGAGAACCATGAACGATTATCCGTTATTTAGTATTTTAGATAAAGAAAATACAAAGATTATCTACGTTTATGATTTCATCAGCATGTGGACTTTCTTAGTTGAATTGGCTGCAATTGAAGACGAAGCTGTTGGAGCAACTTACCCTGAAACTTTATTTTCTCACGGTGAAATGCCAGACGAAGCGCTTGAAAAAAACTTCGAAGCCGATGACATGCACAACGATATCTACGGAGAATTTGAAGACGATTTAGACGAAGATGATCTTGATATGTTCGAAGGAGACGACAGCTTCGAAGATTATGGATTTGAGGAGAATTGGAACTAACGTAAAAGTTACTAAGTGCAAAGATCCTAAGATTCTAAGTTTCTTATATTTTGAAAGTTTTTTCTTATTTTTAAAATTTAATTTTAAAAATAAACTTAATGAGTCATTTTAGAAAAATCTTGGTTTGGCAGAAATCAATTTCCTTAGTTACAAAAATTTATAAAGCAACAAGAACTTTTCCAAAAGAAGAAACTTTTGGATTAACTTCGCAAATACGTCGAAGTTCAGTATCAATTCCAAGTAATATTGCAGAAGGATCAGGAAGAGAAAGTACTAAAGATTTTTTACGATTTTTATATATTTCCCTTGGTTCTTTATTTGAAATGCAGACCCAGCTTGAAATTGCAAAAAACATAATTTACATAAACGAAGAAGAATTTAACAACTTATACGAGGATAGTAGAGAGATCGAAAGAATGTTAGCGTCGTTAATTAAAAAAATTAAAGACACTATATAAAACTTAGAATCTTAGAAACTTAGAATCTCAGTAACTCAAAAAATGATAAACCTTTTCAACACCCACATCGAGACGCTGGCGATACACCGCGTAGGAAACAAAAGCCGTAACGAAGCAATTTTTTTATCGGAGCAGCCATTTAATTTAAATGACGAAATTGTTCCTTTGATAAAAGAATTCTTTTTTAAGCCTTTTAGAGAAAAAGAAGAAAACTATTATCAGTTTGCACACGAAGTGGACTTGGATTACAATGACATGTTCAAATATGCAACTGAGATTTTCGCTAATCCGTCGAGTGTTCATGAGGTTTCTAAAAACATCACTAAACATTTATACGAGCAATCAAATCATCCGCATATTAAAAACGGAGAAGTTTATGTAACGTATTTAACCAATTTAAGCATTGATAACAATGTTGTAGATGCAATCGGTATTTTTAAAAGCGAATTGCAAGCTGACTTTTTACAATTTGAAGAAAAAAACAGCAACCTTGAAATGATTCTACAACAAGGAATCAACTTGAATAAATTAGACAAGGGATGTTTAATCTTCAATTACAAAAAAGAAGAAGGATACAAAATTTTAACCGTTGATAGTAACCGTTACGATGCGCGTTACTGGTTAGAGCACTTTTTGTCTGTTGATGCTTTTGAAGATGAAAATTTCATTACTAAAAAATATTTAAAGTTCTGTCAAAACTTCGCTAAAGACGTGGTTTTGCCAGCAGAAGATAAGAAAGAGGAAGTAATGTTTATGAACCGATCTGTGAATTATTTCGCTAAAAATGATCAGTTTGAAGAACAAAATTTCTTGAATGAAGTACTAGATAATCCTGATTTGATTCCTGAATTTAAAAACTATAAAGTTGATAAAGGAGAAAAATACAGCATCGAAGATGTAACCTCATTCCCAATCGCCAACGCAGCGGTTTCTGACGCTAGAAAATCAATCAAAAATGTGATTAATTTAGATACTCACATTCAGATCAAAATGGATTTTATTAATCCTGAAAGTGCAGAAAAATTTGTTGAAAAAGGCTGGGATGAAGAAAAACAAATGTATTACTACTTAGTTTACTTCAACAAAGAAGAAAAAAGCTAAGAAGTTTTCATTTTCTATTACTTACTTAAAACAAAAAAAGGCAGTTACAAATCGTAATTGCCTTTTTTTATTGCTTTAATTCTTTCTAAAACAAAGAAAAAATTGCTTTTAAAATATCATCGTAAACTTGTTTGTCTTTCTCGCCTGCTCTAGCCAAAACACGAATTCCGGAATAATTGTTAAAGATAAAACGTGCAAGCGATCTGGCTTCTTGTTTATCTGAAATCTGACCTGACTCCTGCCCTTTTTTCACGGCATTATAGAAAATATCTTCAACTACTTTCTGATTATCATGAACAATTTTTCCAATTTCAGGATCGTGCATCGCCAATTCAACTGCAGAATTTACCATAAAACAACCTTTTGTAATGTTGTCTTGAAGACTTTCTAAAACAGCTTGTTTGAAAATTTCTGTAATCGTTGTTCTGATATTTTCAGAGTTTTCAAAAAGCTGAATTAAACTTTCCTGATTTTGCTGCTGATAACGTTTTAAAGACTTTACAAAAAGCTTTTGCTTATCGCCAAAAGTATCATACAAGCTCGAACGACTTAGACCTAAATGTGTTACCAAGTCTTGTGCAGAAGTTCCGTTGTAACCTTTATGCCAAAAAATTTCAATTGCTTTCTCTAAAGCCTGATCTTCGTTAAATTCTTTCGTTCTAGCCATCGCTTCAAAATTAAATTCTTTTCCAAAGATACTAAAAATACGGAACAATCGTTCCTGAATTAGTCAAAAAATTTATAATACTGTATTTACAGTAAGTCCACCGTCAACAACAATTTCAGTTCCTGTAATAAATGAAGCATCATCTGAAGCAAGGAAACTAATTGTTTTAGCAACTTCAGCAGCTTGTCCAAAACGTTTCAACAAAATTTTGTTTCCTAATGCCGCTCCTAAACCTTCCACTTCTTCTTTTTCTAAACCAACTTTTCCATACAAAGGTGTTTCAATTGGACCAGGAGAAACTGCATTTACTCTAATTTTTCTTAGTGCCAATTCTGCTGCAAAAATTCTGTTTAATGACAAAACTGCTGCTTTACTTGCGCCATATACGCTTGAGCCTGGCATTCCTAATTGAGCATTTACAGAAGTATTGAAAATAATAGAACCACCATCGTTTAAAATTGGCAATACTTTTTGAACTGTAAAATAAACTCCTTTTACGTTCACATTCATAATACTGTCATAATGCTCTTCTGAAGCTGAGTCAACCGGAGCAAAAGCTGCAATTCCAGCATTCAAGAATAAAATATCAACTTTTCCGAATTGTGCTTTTACTTGTTCTATTAAACTGTCAATAGATTTTAAATCAGATTGATCTGCCACAATTCCGGTAACATTTAATTCTGTTTCTGCTTTTGCAAGAGCTTCTTTGTTTCTTCCTGTTACAATTACTTTTGCTCCTTTTGCTACTAAATCAGCTGCTGCTGCATATCCGATTCCACTGTTTCCACCTGTCACGATTGCTACTTTGTTTTCTAAATTTTTCATTTTTATAATTTTTAAGTTATTGATTATTCAATTATTATGGTACAAAGATATAATAACGGAACGATCGTTCCGTTATTATATATGTTAAAAATAAGTTAATTTTTAAAAAGCTCTTTTCCAAGCCTTTATTTATAAGGGAATTAATTATTTAGTTATAAAGGAAAGAAATCATAAAATGTCATAGATTCTTAATTTATCATTAATTTTGCATTAAAAATAAACTAAGATGGATATTCAATTTTTCAAAGAAAGTCCTTTTGCCACCATAATCTCTTTTCATAAGCTAATTGAATCTTTTGAAGAAATTGCTTTGTCTGATGTTGATTACAAATCAAATTACGCCAAAGCTATTTTAGAACAGATCGCTTTGATTCCAGAATTACGAACTGGAATTACCGATTATTCTGTCATTAAAGACAATGAAGCTTTAATCAAAAATATATTAGCCGATTTATTTCCAACTGCATTAACTCACAACGAAATAAAAGCGGTTACCATTCCATTTCAAAATATCTCTTTTAATTATACAGAACGTTTTAAAAAAATTCTTAAAAATGCTGGAGATGAATTTTATATGGAAATTCGTGATTTTAGCGAACATCAATTCTACATCAATAACTGTTGTTTGATTCTAAGCTATTATTACAACCAACATATCGATTTTAATCAGCCTTTTTTCTACGATATTCCAGATGAAAATGGTGTAGAAAAGCATTATCGAATTTTGTATAATGCTGATTTCATGGAAATTATTCCGACTGAAAATGCTATTGAGTTGACTCAAGAAGATATTGACCAACTTATTGACAATTATAATGATATTGATTTATGGAAATCTAAATTCCCAAAAGGAAGTTGGATTTTAAGAGGTTTCGGAATTGTTTCTTTATTTGATGCTACAACAGAAAGTGCGATTTCTACTTTAAAAAGTAATTTGCTAAAACCTGGCGCAACAACTGCAACGTCTGGCGAAGAAATATCTAACATTTTTCAATCCATTTTTAATCTTTCAAACCTAAAAGTCGGTTTTATTATTTATAATCCAGAAGAAGAGAAATTTCTCAGACCTGAAAAATATGATACGCAGCTTAGAAGTTTTTTACTTTCTACTGATCAAGAAGTAGATTGTAAAAATGCTTTTTTTGGTTGCTCTTTCGAAAATTTATTGGACAAGAATGAACCTTTTGTAATTTCTAATGTCAAAAAATTCACGGACGAATCAACAAATAAAAGGCTTGGCGAACATTTATTAAAGCAAAATATTCAAAGTTGTATTTTTGCTCCAGTCATAAAAGACGGTCATTTATTAGGTGTTGTAGAATTAGTTTCTGAAAAGCCAAGAGATTTAAATAGCGTAAATGCCACAAAACTGGATTTGGTTTTGCCGTATTTAACAGACACAATTGATCGTTACAATACGGATATGCAGCATCAAGTTGAAGCTATTATTCAGCGAGAATACACTACAATTCACCCAAGTGTGTATTGGAAATTTAAAAAAGAGTCTCAGAATTACTTTCAAAATCTAAATCATACTAAAGATTATATTTTTAAAGAAATTGTCTTTAAAAATGTATTTCCGCTTTATGGACAAATCGACATTAAAGGTTCGTCTGAGCATCGAAATGAAACTGTAAAAACAGATTTAAAAAGTCAGCTCACAGCTCTTTTGGAAATCTTTGACAATCAGAAACCAAATTCTAATCTAGTTCTTTTAGAACAAAGAAAGTTTGAATTAGAATCACTTCGAACTGAATTGGATTTTCCTCTGAAAGCAGATACAGAACAACATATTCAGCGTTATATTGAAGAAGAAATTCATCCGATTTTAAAAAACACAAAAGGCAGCGCTAAAGACGAAAAATTAGCTGAACTGTATTTTGAAAAGCTGGATGAAAAAACTGGAATGTTTTATCACGAAAGAAAAAAATTCGACAATGCAATGTCTATTATCAATAAAAGACTTGCAACGGTTTTAGATAAAAAACAAGTTGAAGCGCAACAAATATATCCGCACTATTACGAACGTTTTAAAACGGATGGTGTAGAACATAATTTATATATTGGAGCTTCAATTTCGCCAACTAAACCATTCGATATTATGTATTTGCATAATCTTCGTTTGTGGCAATTGCAGACTTTATGCGAAATGGAATTAGAGCATCACGAACTTAAAGAATCGCTTCCATATGAATTGGATGTGACTTCGTTAATTCTGGTTTTCAGTTCTCCGCTTTCTATTCGTTTTAGAATGGATGAAAAACGTTTTGATGTTGACGGAACGTATAATGCACGATATGAAGTCGTAAAAAAACGAATTGACAAATCGAACATTAAAGGAACAAACGAAAGAATTACTGAGAAAGAGAAAATTACAATTGTTTATTCTCAAAATAGCGAAGAAGCAGAATATTTAAAATACATTAAATATTTGCAACACAAGAAAATTTTAGAACCTGCGATTGAGCAATTTGAAGTAGAAGATCTTCAAGGTGTTTCTGGATTGAGAGCGATTCGTGTTAAAGTCATTAACAATACTTCAAATTTGAAGACAAAAAAAATAACCTATCAAGATTTATTAGATGAGCTCAACTAACCGTTGAGCTTTTTTTGTTTTTTTTTTAGTAATTAAAAATCCGTTTTATCTGCGTCTTCGCGATAGCGAATCCGTAAAATCAGCGTCTAAACTTTAAATAGATTTAAAAGCAATCACAAAAGCAATTACTGTTATGATAATTCCGACCATGAAAAAATTGTAGGCAATTCGAAGCAAATTATACTTTCGTTGTAAAACCAAACCTAGATAATACAAATCTTTTATCATGGTTGAATAAAGATAATCTCTGTCTTTCATCATTTCATTCATTGCCCAATCGTAATCTTCCAAAGGCATTTTATAGAAATTTCCGAAGAACATTAAATTTACTTTTTTAGCTTCTACATCTCCTCTTGTAAAAAATCCTGATGTTACTTTTGGTCTTGTCGAAAGAATCGCAAAAATAATGGTAATTACACTAGACATCAGCATAATAAAAGTAGGAACAACCAAATGTGCATTTTTCGGACTATCCAATTTTGGAATAATAGACGAAAGTGCAATCGAAATGATAATTGCATTTACAGACAATAAAATATTTGCTTTGCTATCGGCAATTCCGCTTAAACGTGTGTGGTTTCCAAGTGTAACACGAAATAAAGTATCAATTCCTCGATCTGGTTTTTCTGTTTTATCTTTCTTTTTGTTTTCATCTTCGATCGCAGCGGCGGCTTTTAATTCTTGTTTATTGATTTTTTTCTGAATCAATAATAGATTTTTTTCTTTCAACGGCTGCCATTTTCTTAAAGCATAATCGGTATAAAAACGATGTTTATTCAACAAGAAATTTAAATTTTCTCTTGTCCATTCGGCATTTGAGAAACTTACAATTCCAGTATTTTTTAATTCTAGACGCAATAATTCGCAAGTTGTAGTGTATTCAGTTCCCATTAAATGCGCATAATCGGCATCTTTAATAATTTTTTCTAAATGCGTTTTCGGCTCATATTCTTTAGCTGTAGCTAAAATCAAACTAGAAACAAGTGTTATAAATTCTTCAGATTTTCCTTTTTCTTTTAAGAAATCTTCAGCTATTTTGGTACTTGTATTTTCGTGATTTTCATATCCATGAACATATCCTGTATCGTGAAACCACGCCGCTACTAAAAGCGCCTCTTTATCATCAGCTTCGACATCTTCTTTTTTACAAAGTTCTTTTACCGCCGTAACCACAGTGAAAGTATGGTTAAAATTATGGTAAGAATATAAATTAGAAAGTTTATCTTTGAGTAAATTACTGACGAAATCTTCGGATTGTTCTATTAGATTCATAAAGAATATTTTTATACCACTAAATTATGAAATTGTTTTTGGATAATCATTTTATTGCAAAAATTAAAACGAGAGCTATTGCTTTGGCAATACTTTTTCTTGTTTATTCTTGTGCAACTCACAAGCCTCAATATGGAAAAAATGTAAGCGCGAACGAAAATGAAAACGCTACAGATACTATAAAAATTGCGCATACTTTTTATTTAGTTGGCGATGCTGGAAATGCTGATGAAGAGCAAGCGCAGCAGACACTTGAACTGTTGCATAAAAGACTAAAAAAAGCCAATAAAAAATCGACGTTGCTTTTCTTGGGAGATAACATTTATCCGAAAGGTTTTCCGAGTGATAAAAAGTCTGGAGACAAGGCTTTAGCCGAAACTAAGCTGACTAATCAATTAAAATTAGCCGACGGTTATCGAGGAAAAACCGTTTTTATTCCTGGAAATCACGATTGGTACAGCGGCATTAAAGGGCTTGAATTACAGGCAGATTTTGTTACAAAACACTTAAATGATAAGAAGGCATTTTTACCAAGAAAGTCATGCCCGATTGAAGATGTAAAAATAGATAGTACCACAACGTTAGTAACTATTGATAGTGAATGGTTTCTGGAAGATTGGGACGATCATCCAACAATAAATGATAATTGTGAGATTAAAACCCGAGAAGCTTTTTTTGATGAACTAGAAAATATTTTAAACAAAAATCAAGAAAAAACAGTTGTCCTTGCTATTCATCATCCTTTATTAAGCAACGGAACTCATGGTGGACAATTTTCATTAGAGAAACAATTATTTCCTTTAGAGCAAAAAATTCCTTTGCCAATTATTGGTTCGTTTATTAATTTATTGAGAAAAACTTCTGGTGTAAGTCCGCAAGACATTCAAAATAAACAATACACAATTTATGCTAAGCGAATAAAAACGCTTTTGCAAAAGCAGAAAAACGTGATTGTCGTTTCTGGGCACGATCATAATCTTCAATATATCAGCAAAGAAAATATTCAGCAGATTATTAGCGGTGCCGGATCTAAATCTGAAGCGGCAAGAGCAATAAATGAAAATGATTTTTCATACGGCGGAAATGGTTACGCAACTTTAACTCTTTTTAAAAGCGGCGATGCTAAAGTTTCTTATTATGGAAATGAAAACAATAAAGAAAAACTACTTTTTGAACGCGAAATTATAAAAGCCAAAGAAATTAACTGGGCTTCGGATATCCCGAATAAATTTCCATCAAAAATTACAACCTCAATTTATTCCTCTAAAATGACCGATAAAAGCTGGTTGCATAGCTTTTTGTTCGGAAAACATTACAGAAAATATTACAGCATGCCAATTGAAGCCACAGTTGCAACTGTTGACACTTTAAAAGGTGGTTTGAAACCCATTCGCGAAGGCGGCGGACATCAATCTGTTTCTTTGAGAATGTCTGATCCAAAAGGTCGTGAATTTGTAATGCGCGGCATGAAAAAAAGTGCCACAGTATTTTTACAATCTGTTGCTTTTAAAGATCAATATGTAGTTAATGATTTCCAAGACACTTATGCAGAAAGCTTCCTTTTTGATTTTTACACCACTTCTCATCCATACGCTCCTTATGCCATTGACGGAATGTCTAATAAACTTGGGCTTCTGCACACAAATCCGATACTTTATTACATTCCGAGACAAAATGGTTTGGGTGAATTCAATGCGGGTTTTGGAGATCAATTATATATGATTGAAGAAAGACCAGCGGATAATCATTTGGATGGAAAAAATTTCGGAAATCCAAGTAATATAATTGGAACTGATGATTTGATGCTAAATCTTCATAAAGATGAAAAATATTCGGTTGACGAGAAAGAATACATTAAAGCTCGTTTGTTTGATATCTTAATTGGTGATTGGGACAGACATAGTGATCAATGGCGCTGGGCGGAATTTAAAAAAGACGGAAAAGTAATTTACAAACCTATTCCGCGCGACAGAGATCAGGCATTTGTAAAATACGACGGAGCTTTGCTTTCTATTTTAATGAATATTCCAGCATTGCGCCATATGCGTACTTTTAAAGATAAAATTGGCAATGTAAAATGGTTAAGTAGAGAACCTTACCCTCAGGATTTGGCTTTCTTAAAAACGGCTGACCAAAAAGATTGGATTGAACAGGCAAAATATATTCAAGACAATTTATCGGATGCTGATATAGAAAAGTCTTTTAAAAACATGCCAAAAGAAGTTCAGGATGAAACGGTTGACGAAATCATTCGAAAACTAAAAAATCGAAAAAAAGAACTTCAAAAATATGCTGCAATTTACGCCGATGTCTTAAGTAGAACGGTTATGATTGCTGGAACGGATAAAAAAGACAAGTTTGTTTTGAACCATAACGCTAAAAAAAGTATTGAAATTCAGGTTTTCAGAGCTAAAAAAGAAGGTGACGAATTGCAATATACCAAAACGGTTACCGATGCTAAAACCAAAAACTTATGGATTTATGGTTTAGACGATGATGATATTTTTGAGGTTAAAGGAAATTACAAATCAAATATTAAAATTCGATTAATTGGCGGTCAGAACAATGACACTTACAACATTGAAAACGGAAGAAAAGTTATTGTATATGATTTTAAATCAAAGCAAAATACTTATAATTTATCCCGAGGCCTCGGGACTAAAACACAGACTCAGTTAACAGACGATTACGATGTTAACTTATACAATTATGAAAAACCAAAATATAACGTAGTTTCTGGTCTTCCAAATATTGGTTTCAATCCTGATGACGGAGTAAAAGTAGGTGTTAATTTGAATTATACTGTTAATAATTTCAAACAGAATCCGTACACGCAAAGACATGTTTTAAATGCTTTTTATTACTTCGCAACTGGAGGTTTAGAGTTTAATTATGCAGCACATTTCCCAGGATTATTAGGAAAATGGGTTATCGATGTTGAATCACTTTATACTACGCCTAATTTTGCAATGAACTATTTTGGTTACGGAAATGAAGCGCAATATGATGATGATTTAAGTTTGGATTATAACCGTGTTCGCATTAGAAAATTTAATGCTTCGGGCGCGATTAGACATGTTGGAAGATATGGAAGTGAATTTAGTATTCAGCCAATTTTCCAGAGAATGACGGTTGAAGAAACAGAGAATCGTTTTATTAATCTTCCAAATATTGTAAATCCAGATGTCTTTAATACTCAGAATTATGGAAGTTTGAAAGTTAAATATCTGTTCAAAAATTCTGATTTTGCAGCGAAACCAACTTTAGGAATGTTTTTTATGATTGCTGGAACTTGGACTGCTAATCTTGATGAAACCAGCAAAAACTTCCCTACTCTAGAAAGTGCTTTAGGATTTACGCATAAAATTGATAAAAACGGAAAACTGGTTTTGGCAAGTTATCTTAAAGGAAAAGCTATTTTCAATAATAATTATGAATTTTATCAAGGTGCTGCTTTAGGCGGCGATACTGATTTAAGAGGTTTTAGAAATGAGCGCTTCTTAGGAAATTCTTATTTTTCTCAAAGTTCGGATTTACGATTAAGTTTAGGTAAAATCCGTAAAACGATTGCTCCTTTTACGTACGGAATTCTAGGTGGTTTCGATTACGGAAGAGTTTGGCTTGATGGTGAAGATTCTAAAAAATGGCATCACGATTACGGCGGAGGACTTTGGTTAAATGCCATTAATGTTTTGACTGCCAGAATTTCATACTTTAAATCTCCTGACGAAATTGGAAGGGTAATTTTTGGAGCAGCTTATAGTTTTTAAAAAAGGTGCTAAGGTTCTGAGATGCTAAGGAAGTTAGGTTTTCTCAGATGGCTATAAAAAAGCCCACGAATTCACGAATTATTTGTAATTAAAATTCGTGAATTCGGGGCTTTTTTTATAATTAAAACTTAGTTACTTAAAACCTTAGTATCTCAGAAGCTTAAAGTTTAAATTCGTAGACTTTTCCTCCTATTTTATCGGCTTTTTCATCGGCGATTAAAAGTGTATTGTTGTCTTTAAAAACGATTGCTTCTTTTTGAGAAAAATGATTTAGTTCTATTTGTGTTTGGGTTCCTTTATGAAATAAATCTCCTTTAAAACCTTTGAATAAAAGCACTTTATCATGACTTAATAATGCAATTTTTTTTCCGTCTGGACTAATTGTCGCACTTGTTAAAACACAATGATTGTAATTATTGCAGGTTTTAAATTCTCCAATTTTCACTGCTTTTTGAGTTCCTGAAGCGTTTTTGATTTTGTAGATAAAAACAGTTCCGTCAAAACCTTTGCTTCTGTTTTTGGTGAAAAGATAGAAATATCCTGCTTGTTCGAAGAAACTTTCAACATCATAAAACATTTCTTTTTTCTTTGGCGGAAATTCTTTTTGTTCCGGATAAGAGAATGAAATTTTATATTCGGCTTTTGCCAAATCATTATTCAATTGATTTTTAGCAACTTTATAAATGCATAAATCTCTTCTTTCGTTGTCATTATTTCCAAAATCACCAATGTAAATATTTCCTGTTTTGTCTTTTGTAATGTCTTCCCAATCTACATTTGTCGCGTTCGAAATAGTTATCGTTTTAGCTAATTTTCCTTTAGAATCAATAGCATAAATCGCATTTTTATTTCCGCTGTCTTCCAAAGTATAAAGAATATTGGTTTCAGGAAAATAAGCAATTCCAGAAACTTCTTTTAATTTTTTCGGAAGCGAATAAAGTTCTTTTAAATTAGAATTAGATTGTTGCTGACAAGCTAATAAAATTATAGAACCGAAAACTAAAAAATATTTTTTCATAAGATTGATTTTTTATTAGCCATAGATTTCACAAATTAAATAGATTTAAAAAGTTATAAAAAATCATTTTAATCTGTGAAATCTGTGGCAAGAAAACTTTAAACTAAGTTAGTATTTTTAAAATTACGAGTAATAAATTCGAACGCTGCATGCATAATATGCCCCATTGATTTTGCATTTTTAAACTTCATATCGTTGGTATATCGGTACAATTCCATTTTTAATTGCAATAAATGTTCTTGCGTTGAAATCGTGTCGTGACACATTATATTCAGCAATTTATGAATTCTGGTTTCTGCCGAATGAATACGTTTTGCCAAAATCGCTCTTTCTTCATCTTTATACTGAATGATCGAACGTTCTTCTAACTTTTCTTTAATCAATTGAATCATCGGAAAGTTTTCCTTGAAAAATTGCGGACGATATACTTTAAAATTCCCTTCATAACATTGCTGATCAAAATCGATTGGGCGAATTTTATAAACCACTTGATCAAAATCGTGAATCGGGACAATCACATAATTGTAAGCGCGCATATCTCCTAAAAGACGAATCATACAGCGTTCGTTAAACTTTACAAACTCTTTTGCAATTTGTGCTTTTTCGGTTTCTGAACAACTGTCCAACAAAGTATCCATAAAAACATCACCTGGAATTCCTATAATATGTTCTTCTATCAAAGTATCTTTATAAACCAAAAAATTGATTTTATCAGGTGAAAGAATATCTTCCAATTCTAATCCGTAAATCCTCGAAGCGTCTGCTTTTTTAATATAAAAATGAACGTAATTGTCATTGAGAATATTTCTGACTTTGATTCTAAAAGGTTTCGAATTTCCGAAAGTACAATAATCAATTGCGTCCACATTTAGATACTGAATGATTTCACTATTTCCGTCAGAATGCAAAAGTGAATAGATTTTCTTTAGGTTTAAATCAATTTCGCTTCGTTCAAATTCTCCATAATAAACACGAATCCAAAGCGTGTCTGTATCATTTTTATCGTAAACATTAATTGAACCCGAAAAACGAAGCAAATCATCATAAAACACAGAAACTTTAGAAATACGTTCGTATCGTTCTAAATAACTTAAAAGTGGCTGTGTTAAAGGATATGAAGGTTTTTTTAAAACCATTAAAGGCTCGCTCATTTTGAATATCTTTAATACAAATTTACGTCAATACGATTTAAAGTTAGAATTTAAAGTAACAAAATTCAAGTTGACTCGTCATACTTAGAACTAAAACCAGAAAAATTTGGAAACCATATTAACCATTGAAAATCTAAATAAAAGATACGGCCGAATTCAGGCTTTAAAAAATGTATCTTTTACCATACAGAAAGGTCGCGTTTATGGCATTCTTGGCCCGAACGGTAGCGGAAAATCGACTACATTAGGCATTGTGCTAAATGTTGTAAATAAATCATCTGGAAATTATAAATGGTTTGATGGAAAAGTAGAAACCCACGAAGCCTTAAAAAAAGTCGGAGCTATTATAGAAAGACCCAATTTCTATCCTTACATGACGGCTGAACAAAATTTGAAATTGGTTTGCAAAATCAAAAACATCAATTATTCTAAAGTAAACGAAAAACTGGAATTAGTTGGTTTAAACGATAGGAAAGACAGCAAATTCAGTACTTTTTCTTTAGGCATGAAACAACGTCTGGCAATTGCTTCTGCCCTATTAAACGATCCTGAAATTTTAATTTTAGATGAACCAACAAATGGTTTAGATCCGCAGGGAATTCATCAGATTCGAGATATTATTAGAAAAATTGCGTCGCAAGGAACTACAATTTTACTCGCATCGCATTTATTAGACGAAGTAGAAAAAGTATGTTCTGAAGTAATTGTATTAAGAAAAGGAGAAATTTTATATTCGGGTTCGGTTGACGGAATGGCATCAAACGAAGGTTTCTTTGAAGTACAATCTAATGACAATTTGCTTTTGAAAACAGTTTTGCAAGAACATCCTGCTATAGATCGAATTGTTGAAGAAGATGGAAAAATTTTAGTTTATCTGAATTCTGAGCTATCTGCTTCAGATTTAAATCAGTTTTTATTTTCTAAAAATATTGTTTTAAGTCATTTAGTAAAACGCAAAAACAGTTTAGAAGCTCAGTTTTTAGAATTAACCAAAAATGCTATTGCTCAAAAAAACTAAACCATGAAAAGACTTCTCTCTATAGAATTACAAAAAATCTGGATGAATAAAGCCAGTAGAATTTTAACTTTAACTTATTTCATATTACTTTCTTTTATAGCGCTTATTGCTGCTATAAAATTTGATATTGGTCCATTTAAATTTCATTTAGCCGAAATGGGAATTTTTAATTTCCCTTTTATCTGGCATTTTAATACGTACGTAGCAGCTTGGTTAAAATTCTTTTTAGCAATTGTAATTGTTTCTATGATGGCTAATGAATATAGCTACGGAACTTTAAAACAAAATCTAATTGATGGTTTGAGCAAAAAAGAATTTATACTTTCAAAATTCTTGACGGTGACTTTATTTGCATTCGGATCTACAGTTTTTGTTTTTATAATGAGTTTGATTTTAGGATTATCTTTTTCATCTTATACTGAATTTGGCATCATTTTTAGCGATTTAGATTACCTCTTAGCCTTTTTTGTAAAACTAACTGGTTTCTTTTCTTTCTGTTTATTTCTAGGAATTTTAGTAAAACGTTCTGCCTTTGCATTGGGATTTCTTTTGGTTTGGAGTATAATTGAAGGAATTATAAGAGGAACTTTAGCTTTTAAAATTTTTCCTGAAAGCGATACTGATGAAATGATTACACAGTTTTTGCCTTTAGAAGCAATGTCCAATCTGATTGTTAACCCAGGTCCAAGATTATCTGTTATTAAAAATATTGGCACACAAATGGGCATTAGTACGGATATTGATTATAGGGTAAGTTATTCAGCAATTTTAATCGTATTAGTATGGACTTTGGTATTTATATCTTCTTCGTATAAATTATTAAAAAATAGAGATTTATAGTATATTTGCTACTATGAATTATCCAAAAATAACACTTTTTATATGCCTTTTACTCTGTGTCTGGTCTAAAACTAGTGCCCAAAATATTATTGTTGATCCAAATGTAACTCCAGAAGATTTAGTTAAAAATATTTTAATCAACAGTGCTTGCTTAAGTATAGAAAATATAAATGCTTCTGGAAATCCAATACCAGGAAAACAAAGTTATGGTTCTTTTACAGCGGGAAGCAATTTTCCTTTTTCTAGCGGACTTGTTTTAAACACTTCTTCTAGTAAAAATGCTGAAGGACCATATAATCAGGCAACTTCTATAGGAGAAATGATTATGTCTTGGGATGGTGACGAAGATTTGAACACTGCTTTAGGAACTTCTACAAGTACACAAGCAACTGTTTTAGAATTTGATTTTACACCTTCAACCAGTTCAATAAGCTTTAATTATTTTTTTGCTTCGAATGAGTATCAATCTTTTTACCCATGTTCTTATTCAGATGGATTTGCTTTCCTGATTAAAGAAGTCGGAACAACAGAACCTTATAAAAATTTAGCTGTTTTACCCAACACAACTACCGCTGTTTCTGCCACAACGGTCCATCCTAAAATCAACAGCACCATTGTTCAAGGAGTTCCAAAACCAGGATGTGATGCGATTAACGAAAGTTACTTTAACGGTTATAATTCACCATCAAGTCCAATTAACTACGCAGGACAAACTGTAGTTATGAATGCTTTTACAGATGTAGTTCCTAATAAAAAATATCACCTGAAATTGGTTGTTGCAGATGATTTAACTAGAAATTTCCATTCAGCAGTTTTTATAGAAGGAGGCAGTTTTTTAAGTAAAATCAATTTTGGAGAAGACAGAACATTTGCTAATGATAATCCGGTTTGCTTTGGCGAAAATTTTGTTTTAGATACAAAATTAAACGGCGCCAATTATACTTTTAAATGGTACATAAAAGACGCTTCTAACAATTATGTTTTATTATCTGGAGCAACAACGCCAACCTATGCCGTAATAACGCCAGGAACATACAAAGTTGAAGCAAGTTTAAACAATGTTTCCTGTATAGCAACAGGAGAAATTTCGGTAGAATTTACCCAAGAAATCAAATCAACAAATACTTCTATATTACAATGTGACGATGATACTGATGGAATTACCTTTTTTGATTTAACTAAAGTTGCCAATATTGTAAAAAACAACGTTTCGCAAATCACCAATCAAGGTTATTATGAAACTTTAGCAAATGCGAGAAACAAAGTAAATCCAATTCTTAATCCAAAAAAATATTTCAACAAATTTCCGAATCAAACTGTATATGCTAGAATCGAAAATACTTTTGGTTGTTTTGCAACTCCGCAAATTTTGCTAAATGTATCTCCTTATATTATTCCAGATCAGCCTCCATTTGCAACGTGCGACGAAGATCAAGAACAAGACGGTTTATATCAATTTAATTTAGCCAATCAAGTAACACCGCAAATTATGGCAGTACTTCCTTCTGGATTGGTTGTCAATTATTTTTTAACAGCAGATGATGCTTTATCCGAAACAAATCCGTTGCCGAATATTTTTAAAAATACAATTCCGAATAATCAAACAATTTATGTTCGAGCTATAAACGGTCCAGATTGCTACGATATCGCTCCTATACAATTAGTTGTACACACTTTTGATCCTCCAAATTTTGAAGATGAGACTTTATATTTGTGCAAAGGAGAACAAATGGCTTTATCGGTTGCAACTGGTTTTAAAAGTTATCAATGGTCGAATGGAGATAATGTTAACTCAACAATAATTAATACAGCTGGAGATCATAAGATTGTGGTTACTGACACAAATGACTGTCAAAAAACAAAAACATTTAAAGTAATTTTATCTGAACCAGCATTCATTACTGGAGCTGACGTAAAAGATTTTTCTGGAATAGATAATTCTGTTCAAGTTTTATATACTGGAGTTGGTAATTATGAATTCTCGCTTGACGGATATACCTTCCAAGACGATCCTACATTTAGGCAAGTAAAATCAGGCATTTATAACGCAACAGCTCGAGACAAACATGGATGTGGCATTTCTAATTCATTTTTGCTTTATGTTTTAGATTATCCACGATTCTTCACTCCGAATGGAGATGGTTACAACGACCTTTGGACAATTGAAAATATAGGTCAAATGCCAGATTATAGCATTTCTATTTTTGATCGATATGGGAAATTATTAAAACAAATGAATCAAAATAGTTCTGGCTGGAATGGAGTATTCAACGGACAAGAATTACCTTCAGACGATTATTGGTTTACACTTTTATTTGTAAATGGAAAAATTGTTAAAGGTCATTTCTCATTAAAAAGATAAAGATTTAAACTCTAAAATTTAAATTCCAAATTCTAAAATACGGTAAAAAAAGAATCCCAAACTCCATTCCCGAGGCTTCGGGAGGAATTTGGGATTTTTTATATTAAAAGAAAAACTAATTAGATTTTATATCTTTTTCTATCAGTTTCACTTAAGTAAATCTTTCTTAAACGAAGAGATTTTGGAGTAACTTCAACATACTCATCTTTTTGAATGTACTCTAAAGCTTCTTCTAAAGAGAATTTGATAGCTGGAATAATTCTAGCTTTATCATCAGCTCCAGAAGAACGTACGTTAGAAAGTTTTTTCGTTTTAGTAACGTTAACAGTCATATCGTCGCTACGAGTGTTTTCTCCAATAACCTGACCTTCATAGATATCCTCGTTTGGATCAACGAAGAATTTACCACGATCTTGTAATTTATCGATAGAGTAAGGAATTGCTTTTCCATTTTCCATAGAGATTAATGAACCGTTATTACGTCCAGGAATTTCTCCTTTGTATGGTTCGTATCCGATGAAACGGTGTGCCATAATAGCCTCACCAGCAGTAGCAGTAAGTAATTGATTTCTTAAACCGATAATTCCACGAGATGGAATGTTGAATTTAATAATCATACGCTCACCTTTACCTTCCATAGAAAGCATTTCTCCTTTACGGATAGTTACGAATTCAACCGCTCTACCTGAAAGATTTTCTGGTAAGTCGATAGTTAATTCCTCAATTGGCTCGCATTTAACTCCATCAACTTCTTTGATGATAACCTGTGGCTGACCAATTTGAAGCTCATAACCTTCTCTTCTCATTGTTTCAATAAGAACAGATAAGTGAAGTACACCACGACCAAAAACCATAAATTTATCAGCAGAATCAGTTTCTCCAACTTTCATTGCTAAGTTTTTCTCAAGCTCTTTCGTCAATCTTTCACGGATATGACGAGAGGTAACAAATTTACCTTCTTTACCAAAGAAAGGAGAATCGTTAATTGTGAACAACATACTCATTGTTGGCTCATCGATAGCAATAGTTTGTAAAGCCTCAGGATTTTCGAAGTCAGCGATAGTATCACCAATTTCAAAACCTTCAATACCTACAACAGCACAAATATCTCCGGCAACAACTTCTTCTACTTTTCTACGGCCTAAACCTTCGAAAGTATGTAATTCTTTAATTCTTGATTTGATTACTTTACCATCTCTTTTTACTAAAGAAATAGGTGAACCTTCTTTCAAAACACCTCTTTCAAGACGTCCAATAGCGATACGACCTGTAAATGAAGAGAAATCCAAAGATGTAATTAACATTTGAGGAGTACCTTCAGAAACTTTAGGAGCTGGAACATTAGCAATAACCATGTCTAATAATGGCTCAATGTTTTCTGTTTGATTTTTCCAATCATCAGACATCCAGTTGTTTTTAGCAGAACCGTAAACAGCTGGGAAATCTAATTGTTCTTCAGTAGCACCTAACTCAAACATTAAGTCGAAAACTTTTTCGTGAACTTCTTCTGGAGTACAGTTTTCTTTATCAACTTTGTTAATAACCACGCATGGTTTTAAACCTAAGTCAATAGCTTTTTGTAGCACGAAACGCGTTTGTGGCATTGGTCCTTCAAAAGCATCTACTAGTAAGCATACACCATCGGCCATGTTCAATACACGTTCAACTTCACCTCCAAAATCCGCGTGGCCTGGAGTGTCAATAATATTGATTTTTGTTCCTTTATATTGAACTGATACGTTTTTAGAAGTAATTGTAATACCTCTCTCACGCTCTAAATCGTTATTATCTAGGATTAAATCACCTGTGTTCTCGTTTTCACGAAATAATTGACAGTGATACATAATTTTATCAACCAAAGTGGTTTTACCGTGATCGACGTGGGCAATAATTGCAATGTTTCTAATAGATTCCATCTGTGATTTTTAATGGGCGCAAAGGTACACTTTATTTTGATAAAAAAAACGTTTCTAATATAGTTTACGTATATACAATCAATTAGTTAATATAATTCATCAAAATATAGCCCTTAAATTGACATTAACATATGTTTAGTTATAGTTAATTTAACTATATTTGGAGTAATGAAAAGTAAAACTCTCCAAATTACTCTTATTTACACCATCATAACGATAATTATGGCAATTATTTGTCATCAATTACTAACAACCTACTTTTCACTTTCTCAATACCCGCTTTTATCGCTCTTGAAGGATATTTCATTCATTTTAATAACGGGAATAGTTTTTAGCTTCATACTTTCAAAAAACGAAAAAAAGAATATTAGCATTTTTGAAAAGTTAAACAAAACTAATGAAGACATAAAGGAATCTAACGAGAAATATGACATTGTAGCAAAAGCAACAAGCGACACGATTTGGGATTGGAAAATTCAAGAAGACAGCATCAATTGGAACAAAGGAATCGAAAGCGTTTTTGGTTACAACCCAGAAGAAGTAGGCAAAACTTCAAAATGGTGGTTTGATAAAATACATCCTGAAGACAGCATCCGAATGTCAATAAAACTATACTCTTTTATTGAACAAAAAACACAAAATTGGCAGGATCAATATCGTTTTAGATGCGCAGATGGCACTTATAAATATGTTTTAGACAGGGGTTTTTTATTAAAGGATGAAAAAGGAAGAGCCATCAGAATGATTGGAGCCATTCAGGATATCACTAAACAAAAAGAAGAAGAACAACGTTTAAAACTTCTGGAAACGGTAATTACACAATCTAAAGATTCTATTTTAATTACAGAAGCCAATTCGCCAGATGGTAAAATTCCTAAAATCGTTTATGTTAACCCAGCGTTTTCACAGATGTCAGGCTATCAGTCTAATGAAATAATTGGAAAATCAGCCAATATTTTTAAAGGGCCAAAATCTGATTCTGACGAATTAAAAAAATTATTAAAGGCAATAAAAAACGAAGAAGAATGCCTAATCGAAACTATTACTTATACCAAAAACAAGGAAGAATATTGGGTACGTTTCTCTATGATTCCGATTTTTAATAATGATGAAGTTATTACCCACTGGATTTCTATACAGCGAGATATTACAGACGAAAAAAAATTAGAAACAGAAAAAGAACATCTTATTCGAGAACTTACTCAAAACAACAAAGATCTTAAGCAGTTCTCTTACATAACTTCTCACAACCTTCGAGCTCCATTATCTAATCTAATTGGACTTCTAAACTTAACTGAAGATATTCCGATTGAGAATGAAGAACTCCAAGAAATCTTAGCAGGATTTACAAAATCTACCCATTTGCTTAACGAAACAATTAATGATTTAGTGAAAGTCATTATTATCAAAGACAATCCTTCAATGCAAAAAGAAGAAGTTTCTTTAAAAGAAGTTTTTGAAAATGTTTTTAGCCAATTATCCTTCCAAATTGAATTACACAAACCCATTATCAAACTTAAGTTTGACAAACTGCCACAGCTAATAATAAATAAAGCGTATATTGAAAGCATTTTACTTAATCTGCTAACCAATTCAATAAAATACAAATCTGAAAACAGAAAACTAAAAATAGCTATTACAGCCGAACAAGTAGACAATAAAGCAATAATCACCTTTAAAGACAACGGAATAGGAATCGATTTAGAAAGAAATCGTGATAAAGTTTTTGGGCTATATCAAAGATTCCACAATTATCCAGACAGCAAAGGATTAGGACTTTATCTTGTAAAATCGCAAGTAGAAACGATGGGAGGAACAATTGCCATAGATAGTGAAGTTAACAAAGGCACCACATTTACAATAACATTTAAAAACTAATTATTATGCTTGAGCAGATTTTATGCATAGACGATGATCCAATCACATTAATGCTATGCAAAAAAGTAATTTCAAAATCTTCATTTTCGCATGAAGTTATTACAGCTCAAAACGGTGAAGAAGCACTTCATCATTTCAACACCTTAAAATACACCAATGATAAAAATAGAAAAAAACCAGAATTAATTTTTTTAGATCTAAACATGCCTATCATGGGTGGCTGGGAATTTTTAGATCATTTTACTTCTTCTGCTTATAATGAATTTAATTCCGCTCCAGTAATTGTTTTATCCTCAACGATTGATCCCGAAGATCTTGCTAAAGCAAAAAAATATCCAATTATCATTGATTTTCTTTCAAAACCGGTTACGCAACAGATGTTAGAATACCTTAAAAAGAAAATAGATTTATAAAATTTTCAAAACTCCAAATATTTAAATTCCAAATTCCATCCTTTACATATATTGGAATTTGGAATTTATTTTTTGTTAGAATTTCCGATTGGAGTTAAAACAAAAAAAGTCCTCATTTAGAGGACTTTATATCTTTAGCAAATTGTATTAATTACAATTTAGCAACATGTTTAGTTAATTTAGACTTCAAGTTAGAAGCTTTATTATCATGAATGATGTTCTTTTTAGCTAATTTATCAATCATAGAGATTACAGTAGATAACTTAGCAGCAGCATCAGACTTATCAGTAGCTAGTCTTAACGCTTTAATAGCATTACGAGTAGTTTTGTGTTGGTATCTGTTAAGTACTCTTTTCTTTTCGTTACTTCTGATTCTTTTTAATGCTGACTTATGATTTGCCATTTTCTTTCAATTTTAGATGTAATAATTATTATAAATACTAGTTAAAAAAGAAAAACCTCCCACAATTGTGTAACAATCACTTTGGTTTTAACTAATAAAATAAAAACCGAGACACCAATTTTTATTTTACAAAACTTATTTACAACTAATTTTGTAGTCCGTAGGGGAATCGAACCCCTGTTACCAGGATGAAAACCTGGCGTCCTAACCCCTAGACGAACGGACCTAAATTCTCCTAGTTTGGAAACTTTTCAATATGTAATATAACTTGTAGTCCGTGGGGGAATCGAACCCCCCTTACCAGGATGAAAACCTGGCGTCCTAACCGATAGACGAACGGACCGTGCTTCTCTAATGCGGATGCAAAGATACATCTATTTTTTAGTTGCACAATAGTTGATGCTATTTTTTTTATTTTTTTTTAATAAGCCTTTGCAAACAGCACTCTTTTAGCAGAAGGACCACCAGTAAACACACAGGTTCCCGTCTCTTCAACAGCGTCCAAAGGAATACAACGAATCGTAGCTTTTGTCAAGTCTTTTATCTTTTCTTCCGTAGCTGCAGTTCCATCCCAATGTGCTGAAATAAAACCTCCTTTTCCTTCTAAAACTTCTTTAAATTCCTCAAAGCTATTTACTTCTGTAATATGTGTATTACGATAATTCAAAGCTCTATCAAACAAATCTTTTTGAATCTGCTCTAATAAATCATTTACATAATCAACGATTTTCTCTGCCGCAACAACTTCTTTTGATAAATTATCACGTCTTGCCACCTCAAAAGTTCCGTTTTCTAAATCTTTCGGACCAACAGCAATTCTAACAGGAACTCCTTTTAATTCCCATTCAGCAAATTTAAATCCTGGCTTCTGAGTAGTTCTGTCATCGTATTTCACAGAAATCTTAAGCTTTTTCAATTTTGCAGTCAATTCATTAACCGCAGCAGTAATTTGCGCTAATTGCTCATCTGTTTTATGAATTGGAACAATTACCACCTGAATTGGCGCCAAATTAGGAGGCAGAACCAAACCTTGGTCATCTGAATGCGTCATAATCAAAGCCCCCATTAAACGAGTCGAAACCCCCCATGAAGTTCCCCAAACATGTTCTTGTTTTCCTTCTGCGTTAGCAAACTTAACATCAAATGCTTTTGCAAAATTTTGACCCAAAAAGTGAGAAGTTCCTGCCTGCAAAGCTTTTCCATCCTGCATTAATGCCTCAATACAATAGGTTTCATCTGCACCTGCAAAACGTTCTGTTTCGGTTTTGATTCCTTTTACTACTGGAATTGCCATGAAATTTTCTGCAAAATCAGCATATACATTCATCATTTTTTCAGATTCCTCAATAGCTTCAGCTTTTGTAGCATGGGCCGTATGCCCTTCTTGCCATAAAAATTCTGCCGTTCTTAAAAACAAACGTGTACGCATTTCCCAACGAACTACGTTTGCCCATTGATTAATCAACAAAGGTAAATCTCTATACGATTGCACCCATCCTTTATATGTAGACCAAATAATAGCTTCACTGGTCGGACGAACAATAAGCTCCTCCTCCAATTTAGCATTTGGATCAACCATTAATTTACCAGGTCTTTCTTCATCATTTTTCAATCTATAATGTGTTACAACAGCACATTCTTTTGCAAATCCTTCTGCATTTTTTTCTTCAGCCTCAAACATGCTCTTTGGCACGAATAAAGGAAAATAAGCGTTTTGATGCCCTGTTTCTTTAAACATTCGATCTAACTCAGCCTGCATTTTTTCCCAAATAGCATATCCGTACGGTTTAATAACCATACATCCTCTAACTCCTGAATTTTCAGCTAGATCTGCCTTAACAACCAGCTCGTTATACCATTTCGAATAATCTTCTGATCTTGTAGTGAGGTTCTTACTCATATTATATAGTTTGGCACAAATTTTGTTTTAATAATTTTAACTAAATAGTTTGACAAAACTAACTATTTTTGTAATGTGCAACAATAAAAAACACCACAGATATGAAAACTAACATTTCTATTCGCCAAAACTCTAATCATTTTTACTTAATCGGATTATTGAGTTTATTGCTAACTTCGTGTGGTTCTTACCAAAATTCATCTTATCATGACAATGATGGAGTTTATGGTAATTCATCAAACAACTATGTACAGTCTAATTCAAACGGCACGAACAATCAATACAAAGAATACTTCAGGTCTATGCAAGATGACAATCAGCCAACTGAGATATTTACAGACGTAGACAATTACACTAATTACGCAGAAAATGACAGCACACAAACTGCTTCTGTAGGATACCCAGCTTGGGGAAGCAGCAATTCTGAAGTTTCTGTAAACGTATACTCAGATCCAATGTGGTCATTCGGATTCGGAATGGGATATCCATACTACGGATGGGGTTACGGTGGTGGCTGGGGCTGGGGATACCCAGGAGGCTACTGGGGAGGTGGCTGGGGTTATCCAGGCTATTGGGGACCAGGCTGGGGATGGGGCTACCCAGGATATTGGGGAGGCGGCTATTACGGCTACAACAATTACAACTACACCTACGGAAGAAGAGGTTCTGCAGCATATTATGGTAACAGAAACTACAGCTCAGACAGAGGAGGATATATGTCAAGCAGAGGTTATGCTTCTAACAGAAGCTACAACTCTAATAGAAACTACACCACTAACAGAAGTAGCTATACAACAAACAGAAATTATACAACTAATAGATCTAGCAACGGTTACACCGATTTCAGAAGAACTTCTACAGTAAACGGAAGAACATCAACTCCAACATTTACAAATAGAAGATCCACTTCAAATGGTTCAGACTACAGCACTTATAGCAACAGAAGATCTTACAACAACAATAACAGTAGCGGAGCTACAAACAGAAGTTACACGCCTAGCAGCAACAGCAACTCATCTAGAAGCTACAGCCCTAGCCCATCACGTTCAATGAACAATAGCGGTGGCGGAAGCATGAGATCATCTGGCGGCGGAGGTGGCGGCGGAATGAGATCTGGCGGCGGCGGAGGAAGAAGATAATTTTCCTCCAAAACAATTTCGAACTAAAACTTATCAAAATGAAAAAAATACTATTCCTATTTATAACAGGACTAACTGTCAGCGCGTCATATTCTCAAGAAGTTTCAGATGCTTTGCGTTATGCCCAAGACAATCTAACAGGAACTGCCAGATATAGAGCAATGAGCGGTGCTTTCGGCGCAGTTGGAGGAGATTTGTCTGCTTTAAGCGTAAATCCAGCAGGTTCATCAATCTTTAACACTAATCAAGTAGGCGTATCTTTCAGCAATCAGAATATTAAAAACAATTCTAATTATTTTGGAACTCAGACTTCTGAGAAAGAAAACTCATTTATCTTAAACCAAGCTGGAGGTGTTTTTGTTTTTAAAGATCGTAATCCTAATAATGGATGGAATAAAATTGCAATTGGCGCAATGTACGAGAATACAAACAATTTCAACAATAGTGTTTTCTCTGCCGGAACAAATCCAACCAATTCTGTTGATGGTTATTTTTTAGCTTTCGCGAATGGAATCCCATTAGGAGACATCACTAACAATCCTTATGAAAATTTAAACTATAGACAACAACAAGCTTTTTTTGGTTTTGATGGCTACGTAATTAATCCCGTTGCAGACAACCCAAATAACACGGCTTATACCTCTAACGTTCCTGCAGGTGGAGATTATCACCAAGAAAACGAAATTTATACGAGAGGCTACAACAGTAAAGCAAGTTTCAATATTTCAACTTCTTACAAAGACAGACTTTATTTTGGAGCGAATCTTAATGTACACGTGACAGATTATAGAAGAACTTCAAGTTTTTACGAATACAACAATAATCCTTTAGAAACTTACGAAACAATTTCAAATTTACGTTTCAATAATGAGCTTTACACTTATGGAAACGGATTCTCTTTTCAACTAGGAGCGATAGGAAAAGTAACAGAAGCCCTTAGATTAGGTTTATCTTACGAATCAAATACTTGGTACACTCTTTACGATGAAGTTTCACAAAGCTTATTCACAACAACCGAAACTAGCGCTGGTGATACATTTGACAATCCTGTTAATCCAAACGTTGTAAACGTATACGATTCGTACACTTTACAAACTCCTGACAAATGGACTCTTAGTGCAGCTTATGTTTTTGGAAAATCAGGTTTAATAAGCATTGACTATTCTACAAAAAACTACGGAAACAGCAAATTTAAACCAACTAACGATGATGGATTTAGAGGCGTAAACGCTGACATAAGCAGCGCTTTAAAAAGAAACGATGAACTTAGAATCGGCGCAGAATACAAAATCAACCAATTGAGTTTACGCGGCGGATATCGTTTTGAAGGAAGTCCGTACGAAAACAGAAGAACTGTAGGGGACTTAAACAGCTTTTCTGGTGGTTTAGGATATGATTTTGGAGGAACAAAACTAGATCTAGCTTATTCTTACGCTCATAGAAAATCAAATCAAGGATTTTTCTCAACAGGTTTTACAGACGGTGCAAACATTAATTCTAAACTAAATAATGTAACACTTACCTTATTATTTGAATTGTAATTAAAACTAAATAGATGAATGAAGATTCCGTTAGATTTTATCTAGCGGATTTTTTTTATTACAAAACACATTAACAGCAATAAAAACAACATTTAAGTTTACAAAAACAGCTAAAACAACTTTAAAACTAGTGCTGTTTGAATAAAAAAAGTGTAATTTTGCACTCCAATTTATAAAAGTATGAGAACCAAGTCTTTAAAAAAGAACAAAATTAACGTAATCACTCTTGGGTGTTCAAAAAATGTTTATGACAGTGAAGTCCTTATGGGACAGCTGCGTGCTAATGGAAAAGAAGTTGAACATGAAGCTCCTGCAGAAAAAGAAGGAAACATTATTGTAATCAACACTTGTGGTTTTATTGACAATGCAAAAGCAGAATCAGTAAATATGATTTTGGAATATGCTGATAAAAAAGACAGAGGACTTGTTGATAAAGTTTTTGTTACAGGATGTTTATCTGAACGTTACAGACCAGATTTAGAAAAAGAAATTCCGAATGTGGACCAATATTTTGGAACTACAGAATTACCTCTATTATTAAAAGCTCTTGGAGCAGATTATAAACACGAATTACTTGGAGAACGTTTAACTACAACTCCAAAAAATTATGCTTATTTAAAAATTGCCGAAGGTTGCGACAGACCTTGCAGTTTCTGTGCAATTCCTTTAATGAGAGGTTCTCATGTTTCTCAACCAATTGAAAAACTGGTTAAAGAAGCACAAGGTTTAGCAAAAAATGGTGTAAAAGAATTAATCTTAATTGCCCAAGATTTAACTTATTACGGACTTGATCTTTATAAAAAAAGAAATCTTGCTGAACTTTTAGAAGAACTGGCAAAAGTTGAAGGAATTGAATGGATTCGTTTGCATTATGCCTACCCTACTGGTTTCCCGATGGATGTTTTAGAATTAATGAAACGTGAACCAAAAATCTGTAATTATATTGATATTCCATTACAGCATATTTCAGATTCAATCTTGAAATCAATGCGTCGTGGAACTACTCAAGCTAAAACAACTCAATTATTAAAAGACTTCCGTGCTGCAGTTCCTGGAATGGCAATTAGAACAACTCTTATTGTTGGTTACCCTGGTGAAACTCAAGAAGATTTTGAAATTTTGAAAGATTTTGTTCAAGAAATGAAATTTGACAGAATGGGATGTTTTGCTTATTCTCACGAAGAAAATACTCATGCTTATTTATTAGAAGATAATGTTCCAGATGACGTAAAACAAGCAAGAGCAAATGAAATTATGGAATTGCAATCTCAAATTTCTTGGGATTTAAATCAGGAAAAAGTTGGCAAAGTATTCAGATGTATTATCGACAGAAAAGAAGGTGCACATTTTGTTGGAAGAACAGAATTTGATAGCCCAGATGTTGATAATGAAGTTTTAATCGATGCATCTAAACATTACGTAAAAACTGGAGAATTTGTTAATATCAAGATAATAGAAGCAACAGAATTTGATTTATACGGAGAACCTGCTTAAATTTACACTGAACAATTGTTAATCTTAGATAAAATACTTTTATGAAACCAATTCAAACTTTATTTATTTTAGTTTTTAGCTTATTCTGTTTCTCTGCTTCTGCGCAGTATGGAGGCTACAATAATGGCTATGGTAATGGTTATGGAAATGGCTACGGAAGAGGTGGCGGAATGGGAATGGACAGAAGTATGATGGGAGGACAACAGCAAGGCACTCCAAGCAAACCTAAAGAAACTCCTCCTGAAGAAACTGCAGCTATAGTTGTTGAACAAATGAAACCTCAAGTAAATCTTGACGAGCTACAAGCAATTGCAATTACAAATGTTTTAGCAGAAAGCATTAGAGAACAAGGAATTTTACTAAAAAACGAAAGCAGCAGTCAAGATCAAAAAATTGAGCAAATAAAAGCTTTACGAGAAAGTACAGATAAAAAAATTAACGCATTCTTAAATCCAGATCAAGTTGAGAAATACAAGACTTTTATGGATACTTTGAAAGAAGTTAAGAAAACTAAATCTAAAAAGAAAAAAGATAAAGATTCAAAAGACGCAAAAGATTCTAAAGAAGTAAAAGAAAATACAGATACGAAAATCTCTGAATAATCGTTTAAACTTATAAAACAACGTATTATGACAAAAAAGCTTTTTTGTTATCTGCTTTTGGCTGCCATTATCAGCTCTTGCTCTACAAATCCGTATAAAAACACGGAAAAAGCATATGACCAGCAATTAAAGACCTTAGAGAATCAAATTACAAATAAAGAAGCAAAACCAATTCCAGCCACTACAGTCGTGATTGACACTTCTTATGCGCAACAGTTGAGAATTGTAAAAGATACTTTATCTAAAACAAATTCGACTTATTTACAAAATGGAATTAACACTGAATGGATCGGAACTGTCAATTTTAATTTAAGAAAACCAAGTTTCGTTATCATTCATCATACTGCTCAAGATTCTCTTCAGCAGACGATAAATACTTTCACAAAAACAAAAACACAAGTAAGCGCACATTATGTGATTTCTGAAAATGGAAAAGTGGTACAAATGCTTAATGATTATCTGAGAGCATGGCATGCAGGAAATTCTACTTGGGGAAAAACAACCGATTTAAATTCTTGTTCTATCGGAATTGAATTGGATAATAATGGTTTTAAACCTTTTACAGAAGCACAAATTAGCAGTTTAGTTGCTTTGTTAACCAAATTAAAAAAAGATTACAACATTCCGACTCAAAACTTTTTAGGACATGCTGATATTGCTCCGGGTAGAAAACAAGATCCAAGCGCCTTATTTCCTTGGAAAACTCTTGCTGAAAAAGGATTTGGAATTTGGCCTGACGAAGTTTTAGAACCAGCGCCATTCGATTTTAAAATTGAACCAGCACTTAGAATTATCGGTTATAACACCAAAAATTTGACCGCAGCAATTCAGGCTTTCAAATTACATTATATTCAAACTGATGCAACGTCAGTTTTAGATAGAAAAACAATTGACACCATTTATTCGATTTACAAAAAACAAGTCCAATAAATACAAATTGATTCAAAATATAAAAACGCATTTCTAAAAACTAGAAATGCGTTTTTTTTTAATCTTCTTTTATTTTGTTTTCTATACATGTATTAATAATAAAGTATAAAACCTCTTTCTTATCATTATTTGAAGGAGACGCACTGCGGTGCGCCTCTACAGATACATATTTAAACTGAAAATATAAAAATAACATACGAAGCAAATCTTCAAAATACATCTACATATGGCTAGACTTTTATAGCCATTAAAATCCAAACAATTAACAATCAATAATCAACAACTAACAATTAACAATTAGAAATAAAAAAGCTGCCAAAACATTAGTATGTTTCGACAGCTCCAAAAAAAAAAAAAAAAATATCAATCTTTATCTCTAGAAAGAGTATGTTGTAGCAATTAATCCGTAGAAGTTTCCCCCTGTTGGCATAACATCTTTATCTACGAAAATATCTTCAGATGCAGCGTCGTATCTTAACTCTGGGATGATTGTTAGTTTTCCAACTTTAAAGTTTAAAGAAACAGTATTTGCAAAAACACTTGATCCAGCTAATGTTCCAAGACTTGGAGCAGCGTCTTTTGCATCAAAATATTCCATTCTGTATGCTAAAAGAAGTGATGGACTGAAAGAGTAGTTTGCATATCCTACGATAGAAAACCATTCTCCATCTAAAGTGCTGTCAAAATCATTTTTAGTTTTAGCGTAAGTTGCATTTAAACCAAGTGCAAAACTATCGCTGATTGTTTTAGATGCTGTTAAATCAAACTGTGTTTTGTTTTCATCTGAAACTGGAATTATACTTCCTGGAATCGGATTAGTACTTCCTGTTGTAAAGTTCAGGTAAGCACTTCCTGTATCCCCAATATATCCCACTTGTCCGATAAATGTTTTTTGATAAGATCCCGCATCCATTGCCGATTTAAAATCTGTTGGATTTGTAAGTCCTAACATCGCAGTAAATTTACCAGAAGTATATTGCGCTTTCAAACCAGTATTAAAAAATGGTCCGTAAGAGAAAGCGTAAGACATACTGTAGTTTTTGTTATCTACTGCATCTAACACTTCATATCCGATATGAGTTCCGAAACTACCTGCTACAAATTTGAATTCGTCTGTCACATTATATGTAAAATATAATTGTTTAATTAAAAATTTTGCACTTGCATCTTTATCCGGTGTTTCATTATATGAAAACTCTGCTGCTCTTTTTCCGAAACCTAAATCTACAAATACAGATGCTTTTCCGAAAGTATGACCTGCTTCAATAGATGCCATTCCTAATTCAAATGAATTCTGAGAGTTGGTAAAGCTCGTTAATCCATTCATTTGTTTTGAAAAATCATATTTATAATACGCATCAGCAGAACCTCCCCAAGTGGTTGCAGGTGGAGCGGCAGCTTCATCTTCTTGGGCAAAGGCAAAAGAACTTGTTAACATGGCGGTTAAAATGTAAAATGCTTTTTTCATGTTTTAAATTGGTTTTTAGTTATTAAATTGATTCTGGTTAGTTAATCTTTTATATATCTATGTAATAGTATAAGTCATTTCTAAAAACTTTCTGCGCCTCAAATCATCATCATTTTCATTAGCGAATTTATTAACTTTTGTATCATCAGAATAATTCAAAACTACTTTTTTGGCGTTTTGAGCAAAGAATTACGGATTACAAAAATTAATCTTCCAATAATCATTATTTCATATTTATCGATAATTGTTTTTGAAAATTCAATAACAAAATTTTAAGAGTTTTTTCAAAAACAACAGGGTTAAAAGTAAATTTTACTACAAAAACAGACACCAAATAACCAAAAAGAACAAAAAACAATAAACAACCCCTTAAAAAATAGGGGTGCATTAAAAAATAAAAACAAAAACGGAAAAACACACAATAATCCATTCAAGGAAAAACAAAAAATATTCATTAATTATAATTCTTACAAAAATAGCTTGAGAAAACTTACTTTTATGACTTATTTTTAAAGTGCTTTTTCTCTAAAGGAAACACAACTGATATAACAAAAAAAGCCTGCTCAATAACTGAACAGGCTTTAAAAAAATTTAAACTAACTTTTATTCCTTATTGTATTTTCTCAAATATTCTCGAACTTTAATTCCAGAGTCTTTTAAATCTTCCTCTTTCCATTTTCCTTCAGAATTGGCAGATTTCTTCAAAATAGAACATGTTTCATCTTTATCTGAAACTGACCAAGTTATCCAGCTGAGTTTTTTAGATTCCATCCAATCTATATAATCTTGCCAAGCTTTATAATCTAAAGGACCGTCACCAGAAGCTTCCATCCCGGCAGATTCAGAAATAAAAACAGGCAAACCGCTTTTTATTGCAGCGTCTGTTCTATCTCTTAAATATTTCCCGTGAGTTGCTGCATAAAAATGCATCGTATACATTATATTAGTATAGCCCACTATCGGATCTTCGGCAGGACGATCAATATCCTGATCCCAATGCGGACAGCCGACCAAAATAATGTTCTTAGGATCGTTTTCTCTTATAACTCTAATTATTTCTTCCGAATATGCCTTTACCTCTTGCCAAGTTTCATAATCTGGTTCATTAAAAACTTCATATATAATATTAGGATACTTGGCATATTTTTTTGACATTTCATCAAAAAACTTTTTCGCTTCTTTCAAATTAACATTATGACTGTGCCAATCTATAATTACATATATATCAGATTTAATGGCACCGTTTACAACTGCTTCTATTTTTTGTTTAGAAAATTCTGGATCTTTTATATAAGAATGATCTCCAAGTTCAATTCCCATTGCGGCGCGAACTACATTGCAATTAAAATCCTTTTTTAGCCAGCTTACTGCTTTTTCGTTATAAAATCTTGGCCACAAACTATGCCAGCCAAAACTTAATCCGCGAAGGACAATAGGATTATTATTTTTATCTACCAACTGCGTTCCTTGAACACTTAATTGTCCATGCTTTTTTACGAATTGTGCTTTGGAAACATTAACAATCAGCAAAAAAGAAAAAGCGACAAAACAAATTTTTGATTTCATAGCGACAACTTTTTAAGGAATTAATTTTAATGTTATAACATCGTGTGAAGCAATTTCGGAAGTAAAAGTCTTTTTTGTATTTCCGACTTCTTTATTTTTCCAAAGATCTTTTATTTTGAAAATTGTTCTAGAAAAATCTGCTCCATATCCAAAATCAGCATCTATAATATTGTTTTTCTTCCAATCAAAATTAATTTTTTTCGAAGTTTCAGTTCTATTTACAAAACTTACTGCCCAAGCTCCATCAGAAAGTGGTTTTACCCATACTTCTACTCCATCTAAAATAGCATATTTAAAACCTTGAACTCCTAATTTATCCTGATTTACAGCAAGCAATTCTTTATTTGTTAAAATTGCCAACGTTTCTTTAGACATTTTTCTGTAATCGTTTCCTGTAAACAAAGGAGAAGAAAGCATGCACCACATTGCAAAATGGGTTTTATCTTCAGTATCATTCATTTCGTTTCCAACTTCCATCATATCGAAATCATTCCAATGATCTGGCCCTGAATATTTACGAATATCTTTTCGCATGTCAGCAATTTTCATAAATCCCCAAGAAGACCAATTTTCAGGATGTTTGTATTCGCAATCAAAACAAGGATAAATATCGCCTGAAATTCTCCAAAGATTTCCAATAGGTTTTCCCCATTCCCAAGGTTGATTATCGCCCCATTCGCACAGGCTGAAAACTATCGGTCTTCCAGCAGTTTTTAGCGCGTTACTCATTGTCGCGTAAGCTTCTTTTGCTGTAATTCCTTCTGTATTACACCAATCATATTTTAGAAAATCAATTCCCAATTTCGCATAAAATCTTGCATCTTGATATTCATAACCTCGTGTTCCAGGATAACCAGCACAAGTTTTTGTTCCTGCGCAATTGTACAATCCAAATTTCAAACCTTTACTGTGAACATAATCAATTACCGCTTTCATTCCGCTAGGAAATTTTTCAGGATCTGGAACCAAATCACCATTTGCATCGCGTTCGTGTGCCATCCAGCCGTCATCTAATACGATATAATTATAACCCGCAGCTGCCAAACCTGAAGAAACCATTATATCTGCAGTTTCTTTTACCAGTTTTTCATCAATATTAGTTGCGAAGGTATTCCACGAATTCCATCCCATTGGCGGCGCCATGGCTAGGCCTTCAAATTTCCCAGCTTGCTGTTTATGTGTATTTCCTTGACTGAAACCTAAACTGGACAAACCCAAAGCAAGCAACAAAGCGATTTTTTTCATTTTATAAAACTTAAATTATTATAAAAAGATGTTCCCTAATTTTTCAACTAGGGAACATCTCACAAACTAACTCAAAACAGAATCTTATTTTAATACAAATCCTAAATCATCAAACAGCACAACATTTCCGCCGTCGTTATTAGATTCTTGAAAAGTAATCATACTTAAAGTTGTAGGATTTCCTAATTTATCAAATGGAATTTCTATGTAAACCCAAGTAGTTGTTACCGGAATTACATAATTTGCACCTCCATTCATACTGAAATTTACTTGACCATTTTTAGCGCCTTTCACTGCAATTCTGAACGCCTTATATTTAGACAAATCAATATTGAAGCCCCAGTTACCGCCATCCCAAGCACCAAAAGTCCATTGCCACGATTTTTCTCCTTGATAAGAATCTCCATCAAAATCAAAATTAACTCCTTTTCCAGCCCAAGGTCCGCCCCATTGCATTCCGTATAATTTATCATCGTACAAAGCAGTTCCAATTGCTTCTTTCGAAACCGCAGTACCAGAAATATTAGTTACGGCAAGATTTCTATAATCAGCATTTGCTGGAATTTTCACTACAATCTGTTCTAAAGTTGAAGAAACAATTGTAACTGGAACTTCTGGAAGCGTAGCTGTTTTTGCAAGGGTAACAACTGGATTCAAGAAATATTTACCTTTAATAATTACCTCATCGCCTGCTGCACAATTGATATAATTAAATCCTGAAAAAGTTGGAACTGGAGGCGCAACCGTAAAAGGCATTGTAACCGAACCATATTTAGTAACGATTTTTAACTCATTTGATGCATTTGCATACGGCGTATTTTCGTCAATTAAAACAACTATATCTGTATCTGTTACAAATGTTGGACGGAAATAGGTATCATAATCATTAAAATAAATTTTTTCTGTAGTTAAAAAACCTTTTCCGTGAATGATATAATAATTCTTTGGATCTCCAACCGTTACAGGAGTAGATGGAAACATTTTCCCATCTTCATCGTAACCTGAACGTACAACGCTTTCTATAACTGGCGCTCCTCCCGAAGAAGATGCACTATCGTCACTAGAGCATGAAGTAAAAAACATTAAAGAAAGCATTAATGCTATGCACGCTGCTAACGAAACAATTTTTAGATTTTTCATATTTATATTTTTAAAAATTATTTAAAAGTATATGGTGCTACTTCTTTTAATTTTGGATTTTTAATTAAATCATCAGCTGGATAAGGCAACAATAAGTTTGTGGCAGATATCGTGATGTGTTTCTCATTTTGTTTATCACCTCTATTTTGAGCTTCTAAAATTGCTTTAGCTTGAGCAAACGGAAGACGTCCTAAATCAAAATAATAATCTCCTTCGCAAGCCAATTCTGCACGTCTTTCTTTAAAAATATCATTAAAAGAAATTGATGATTTTTCAGACAAACCGGCTCTTTTACGAACGGCATTGTATGATTTTAAAGCATTTGCATCTGTTGTGCTTCCTGATTGCGAACCTAAAATAGCTTCGGCATGAATTAACAATAATTCTGCATAACGCATCATATAACTATTCATACTGCTTTCTCCATTAAATGGTGCATTAAAAGGACCAGTTATTGGAAGATTTTCTTTTCCGATTACATATTTTTTCAAACCAGCTCCAGAATTTTGAGCTTCATTTACCAATTCAAAAGTATAGCCTAAAAGTTTTGGAGAATCTACTGCCAAAGTCTGAGCGTAAGTTAAGTTTGGATAATAATCTCCTGGAAGCATAAAAGTTTCAATTCTTCTTCTATCTCCGTTCTCAAAAACATTCTTAATTAAATCTTGAGATGGTGCAATCTGACCAGAATAAGTAGTTTCTACCAATCTGTTTTCTGGAGCAAATAAAGTATTCGAAAAATTTCCTTCAAAATAAGTTCCTGCACCTGTCCATTGCCAAGAAAAAATAGATTCTTCGTTGTTATTATTCTTTTGAAGCCATAAATCTGCGAATGATCTTGTTGGCAGAGCTTCGCCTCCAAGTAATTTAAATTCCCCACTATTAATAACTTCTTGAGCCATTGCTTTTGCTAAATCATATTTCTTTTGATACAAATAAACTTTAGCCAAGAATGCTTTTGCAGATCCGCTAGAAACGTGTGCGTTGGCAGCATAATCAGATCCTCTATTTTTTTGTCTCAAATTTGCAATTGCATATTTTAAGTCGTTTTCTATGAATTTGTAAACGTCTTCAACAGGGTTACTTGGAATAACGAAATTCTTAGAATAATCTGCATTGTTCTCAATTATTGGCACATTTCCCCATAATCTTACCAAGAAAAAATATGAGAAAGCTCTAATGAAATGCGCTTCACCCAAAGCATTATTCAACGCTTCTTTGCTCACATTTGGACCAACACTTTGCGGAAGATTGCTAATATAAGCGTTAGAATTTGCGATTGCTCCAAAACATGATCTCCATGCATCAGAAATAAAAGCTTGAGAATTGGTAAAACTCAAATCTGTAAACTTACCAAAATCGTTATATTGGCTGGCATACATATTTCCAGAAATAACATCTGTAATACCATAAAAAGCCGATTTGTTCATATTAAACCAAACAATACCATATAATCCGTTGGCAGCATTGTCTAGTTTAGTGTCCGAATCGTAATAATTACCTACAGTTGGCGCTCCTTCGGCAGGAACATCAAGAAAATCTTGAGAACAAGAAGAAGACATTAACATTAATAATGTCATAAAAACTGCGCTACTTCTTTGTATTATATTTTTCATCTTTAATTCGTATTAAAATTCAACATTAAAACCAAAAGTAATTTGTCTTGGCACTGGATAACGTCCATTATCGACACCAGAAAGCAATGCATCTTGGTTAAAAGAACCAACTTCAGGATCGTATCCTTTATACTTTGTAAACGTGTAAAGATTTTGTCCAGAAGCATAAATTCTTAATCTTGATAAACTTAGTTTAGAGATCATTTCTGAAGGAAGTGAATATCCTAAAGTCACGTTTTGGATTCTTAAATATGATCCGTTTTCAATATTGCGAGTTGATATTGCATTATTAATATGATCATAAGTTGAAGGTCTAGGAAGCGATGCATCTAAATTTGAAGCAGAATAAAAATCGGCAGCTTCAGTTAAATAGTTTGTTCCCATATAACTGTTCATCGTACCAGACAAACGCGTTAAGTTCATTAATTTATTTCCTGCAGTTCCTTGAAGGAAAATAGACAAATCGACATTTTTGTATTTGAAATTATTGGTAAATCCGTAAGTGAATTTTGGATTTGGATTTCCAATTGCCACTAAGTCATTCAAATCGATAACACCATCATTATTTTGATCTTTATAAATAACATCTCCTTTTTGGAATGCCGGCTGCAAAGAGTTCGTTCCATCTTTTAGAACTACTCTGTTTCCAGCTCCGTCTGTGTGACCGTATTTTGTCAAATCATCATCAGATCTGTAAATTCCTAAAGCTTCGTAACCAATAAACGAACCAATTGGAAGACCTTCTGTAGTTCTCGAAACTGTAACTGTATTATAAGCAAGTGTATTCATTGTTTTCACAATATTCAAACCCGCCATATTTGTTACTTCGTTTACATATTTTGTAAAGTTCCCGCTAACATTCCAAGAGAAATTATCAGAGAATTTTTCTGTATAACCTAAAGTAATCTCAATACCTTTATTTTGCATACTTCCAAGATTAAAATACGGAGGATTTACACCGCCTTCATAATCTCCACCACCAGAAAGGTAATTTGGAAGCGGCACTTGGTACAAGAAGTTTTTATTTACTTTTTTATAAACATCAACAGTTGCAGTAAGCTTAGAACTGAACATATTAAAATCTAAACCAATGTTTGTTTGATCTTGTGTTTCCCATTTCAAATCTTTGTTTGGTGTATTTGCAGGAAGATAAGAAGTTCCCATTGGGCTATTTACTAAGTGTAAATTAGAATCGTACAAATTATTTCCGATTTGATTATTTCCTGTTTGTCCCCATCCAACTCTAATCTTGATACCGTCAACGTATTTTCTTGTGCCTTCCATAAATTTTTCGTTAGAAATTTTCCAAGAACCACTTACAGAGCTAAAAACGCCCCATTTATTTCCAACAAAGAATTTAGAAGAACCATCTGTTCTTACAGAAGCTGTCAATCCGTATAAATCTCCATAATCATAAACCACCCTTCCTAAATAAGAAGACAAAGTTTGCGTTCCAGAATAAACACCGCTTGTCACTGCTTTAGACAAATCTGAAGCCGAAAGCGATTTATCGTTATTGTCTTTATAGCCGTAACCAGTTATAGAATATCCTTCCCAGTGCGATCTGTTTGATTCCTGAACTGCCAAAACTGTGAAATTATGTTTACCAATTGTATTCTTATAAGTAAGCATGTTTTTCAAGTTCCAAGAATTTCCAGTTGATGGATTGTAATACAAGTTTGCATAACTTTTTACTGCATTCCCTAAAGAATACATCGGATCAAAACGTTGTCCTAAGTTGTCATAGATATATCCACCTGCTTCAAATCGATATTCTAAACCTTTTACAATATCAATTTGTGTGTAGAAATTTCCAGAATAATTCTTTCTAACTAATGTATTTGATCCCAATAAAGAAGTCGCAACAGGATTTACAAAAGAAGTCTGTCCTCCCGCTGGCGGACCTGCAAACGCACCCGACAATTCTCTAACTGCAACATCTGGAGTTGCTAATAAAGAAGTTGCAACTACTCCATTAAATTGTCCGTTTAATGTTAACTTTTCATCTGTAATAGCTCCACTCACGTTTACACCAACTCTGATAAATTTATTAACTCTAGCATCTATGTTAGATCTGAAGTTATATCTTTTAAATCCAGATTCTATTACAATACCTTCTTGATTTAAAATTCCTCCAGAAATATAATAATTGATTCCGTCTTTACCTCCAGAGAAAGACAGTTGATTCGATTTCATAATTCCAGTCTCATAAATCGCATCTTGCCAATCTGTTCCTGCACCTAGAATTTCCGGATGAGCAAATTCAGGACGTTTTGCAGTTGGATCATAAACGTCTGCTAAAGCATTTTGATGAATAGCGTATTGCTGTAAATTCATCGAATGCAATTTCTTTGGCAGATTACTAATCGAATAAGAATTTTCGAAAGTTAATTTTCCAGTTCCTTTTCTCCCAGATTTTGTTGTTACAATAACAACTCCATTTGCTCCTCTTGAACCGTAAATTGCTGTTGCAGATGCATCTTTTAAAATATCGATAGATTCAATATCATTTGGATTTATTAATGATAATGGACTTAAAGTAATATTTCCTGCATTTGAAAAGTTAGAATCTCCCGCCGCATTTCTTCCAGAAGTAGATGAATTTCTTGCATCTCCAGAAATCGGCACACCGTCAATCACATACAAAGGCTCATTTGTACCTGTCAAAGAAGAAACTCCACGAATTCTTACCGAAACGTTACTTCCAGGCGCTCCAGAGTTACTATTTACGACTACCCCAGCCGCTTTACCTTGCATCATCTGATCGAAAGATGCTACTTTAAGATTTTCAATATCTTTTGAAGCGATACTAGAAATAGCACTGTTTACATCTTTACGTTTTTGAGTTCCGTATCCAATTACAACGACATCTTTTAAGTCTTCTGCGTTGGATTTTAAAATTACGTTAATCGTTTTTTTACCTTCTACGGCAACCTTTTGCGTTGTAAATCCGATGAAAGAAAATACTAAAGTGGCATTTGGCGGAACATCAATAGAATATTTACCATCAAAGTCAGTAGAAACTGTTGTTTTAGAACCTGCAATAGAAATGTTTGCACCCGGAATAGATAATCCCTTTTCATCAGAAACAGTTCCTGAAACCTTTACCTGAGCTGTAATAAAATTACTTGTCAGCAACAAAAATAATATCAAAGGAACTGCTCTGTGGTTAGCTTTCCAATGAATAAAGTTAGTCATTAGTTTTTTCATAATAAATGTTTGGTTAGTTTAAAGTGTTTATTGCCAATCCAAAAGATAAAACGAGCCTGGATATATTTTATCTTTCAAATTATTTAACAAATCTATAACACTGAGAATTATCAAATCGATAATATTATATCATTTAATGATAATATTTTTACTGTAAGCGATTTAAAAAACATATATGAAAATAAAATCATATAAATTTTGAATTATTCGCAATGACAATCCTCAAAAACAACCTAAAACATGAATAAAAACTAATGAAAAGTCAAAAATCAAACGTTTTCGTTAAAAATAATATTTATTGATGACAAAAAAGTATCAATTAAAGTATGCGTTTCAATCCAGAGAAATCTTCTCTATATTGACTAGGAGTACAATTTTTAGTTGCTTTGAAACTGCGATTAAAATTGGCAATATTATTAAAACCCGATTTAAAAGCTACTTCAGAAACGCTCATATCTTTCTCAACTAACCAACGAGCCGCATAACCAATTCGAATATCATTTATGTAATTGACAAAGGTTTTTCCGGTACGCTTTTTTATAAATCGGTTAAAAGAGATAATCGACATACTTGCCACATTTGCCACATCTTCTAAAGTGATTTTTTCAGCGAAATGTTTTTGCACATATTCGTAAACTAATTTCATTTTGTCATAGTCATCGAAAGTATCGTAGTCAACTGTATAAGTAGAAAGCAAACGCTGATTTCTAGAATTTGCCAAATCATATAATAAAGAAGTAATTTCTAGAAAATAATCCATACCATCCAATTTCGAAAGCCTGACAAGCCTTGGCGTTAATTCTTCGGCTGTTTTTTTCGAAAAAAGAATTCCGTGAATAGATCTATTAAACATATCTCGAATCGGATTCATGATTCTTCTCGACAATAAAGATTCATGAAACAGATCGTTGTGAAACTGAATTGTTATTTCATGAATTTTTTTACTCGTGCATTTATTTAGCTCCCAACCGTGATATAAATTCGGACCAATCAAAACCAATTCAACATTGTCGATTTCTTCAATATTATCTCCAACAACTCGCTTAACACCTTTTCCATTTAAAATAAAATTAATCTCAAATTCTGGATGATAATGCACCGGAAAATCGAAACTATCTTTTACGCGATCAAAAACTAAAAAACTATCACTTGGTGCAAGCGGCGCAATTTCTCTATAAAAATTCTTTGTAGTACCCATCTTAAAAACTATTTTCAGGAAATCAATATTCTTTTTTTGACTGCAATAATATGATATATAATTGATAAAATAATATTAATTACACGATATTCATCCGTTTATCTTTGAAAAATCAAATTATCATTTCTTTAAAAAGAACATTAATAATAAACATTAATCATTTTTAATTAAATAACTTTTTATAGTTTTAATAATTTTAACAACATAATATTAAAATATTTTCGACCCGAAAAACGAATGATTTTAAAACTATAAGTAACTGTATATTTTGCTTCTAGCAGCAATCAACAAAACTATTTTCTAATGAAAAACCATTTTATAACCCTTCTGACAACAGCATTTTTAAGTACTTCTTGCTTATCTCAAACAAATTCAAGTAATACTAATTTGTCACTTTCAGACAAAAAAGCCACAAGCGAAACAAAAGAACTTTATCAAAAACTAAACATTTTATCTCAAAAAGGTTTTCTTTTCGGGCATCAAGACGACTTGGCTTATGGTGTGAAATGGAAATATGAAGCTGGAAGAAGCGATGTAAAAGAAACAGCCGGAGATTATCCTGCGGTTTACGGTTGGGATATTGCTGGTTTAGAAAAAGATAATGTTAATAATATAGACGGAGTTCCATTCGAAAAAATGAAACAATATATTATTGAAGCAAATTCAAGAGGCGGAATTTCAACTATTAGCTGGCATTTTGACAATCCTGCAACAGGAAAAGATGCTTGGAACAATGTTCCAAATTCTCTAAAAACTATTCTGCCTGGCGGAGAAAATCATAAAAAATTTACTTCTTGGCTAGATAAAGCCTCCGTTTTCTTTCTTTCTTTAAAAGATAAAAACGGAAAAAACATTCCGATTCTTTTCAGACCTTTTCATGAACTAACTGGCGGATGGTTTTGGTGGGGAAAAGGAAATTGTACTCCAGAAGACTTCAAAACGGCTTGGAAATTCACTGTTGATTATCTTCATAAAAAAGGTGTTCACAACTTAATTTACGTATATAACACAGGCGGTTTTGCAAATGAAGCAGATTTCTTAACCAATTATCCTGGAGATAATTATGCTGATATTTTAAGTTTTGACAGTTATCAAAACAATAATGATCAGAATGGAGAAAAGTTTATTCGTGAAGTTCAGAATCAGTTTAAAATATTGAATGAAATCAATTCAAAAAAACATAAATTAATTGCTTTGGCCGAAGCTGGTTATGAAGCTGTTCCAGATCCGAAATGGTGGACAGGAACTTTGTTAAAAGCAATTGGAGATTACAAAATTTCTTATGTCCTTTTATGGAGAAATCATGGCTGGCAGGAAAAAGAGCAAAAAATGCATTATTACGCACCGTTTAGCGGACAAGTAAGTGAAAAAGATTTTAAAGATTTTTATAATCTTGATCAAACTATCTTTGAAAAAGACATTCCAAAAAAGTTAAAATAATTGCCTCAAATTTAAATCTCAATCATTAAAAAAATTCTAATGCACGATAAAATTAGTTTAAAAGAAAAAATTGGTTACGGTCTTGGAGACGCTGCTTCCTCAATGTTTTGGAAAATTTTTAGCATGTATCTGCTATTTTTCTATACCGATGTTTTCGGATTGGCGCCTGCCGTAGTCGGTACAATGTTTTTAATTACCAGAATCTGGGATTCATGCTTTGATCCAATTGTCGGGATTCTAGCCGACAGAACCAAAAGCAAATGGGGAAAATTTAGACCATATTTACTTTGGGTTGCGATACCTTTTGCCGTGATTGGAGTTTTAACTTTTTACACACCAGATTTTGACGAAAAAGGAAAAATCATTTACGCTTACGTGACTTATTCTCTAATGATGATGATTTATTCTTTAATCAATGTTCCGTACGCATCACTTTTAGGCGTAATGTCTTCTGATAGAAAAGAACGAAATACACTTTCTTCTTATCGCATGGTTTTTGCTTTCGGCGGAAGTCTTTTAGCGCTTTGGTTAATTGAACCTTTAGTAAATTATTTCGGCGGAAATCTCAATTCTAAAACGGGCTGGCTGGCTACAATTGCCGTTTTCGGATTAATCACAACTGCATTTTTCTGGGCTTGTTTTGCATTCACAAAAGAAAGAATCAAACCCATTGCAGATGAACAAAATAACTTAAAAGAAGATTTAAAAGATCTTCTAAAAAATAGACCTTGGTGGATTTTACTTGGAGCAGGAATTGGCGCTTTAGTATTTAATTCAATTCGTGACGGAGCCGCTGTTTATTACTTTAAATATTATGTAAGCAGTTCGGTAAACTTCGACTTTTCACTTTTTGGAACCGATTTCCACATGACGCCAACGTCTATTTATTTGGTTTTAGGTCAAGCCGCAAATATAATCGGAGTAATCGCTGCAACACCAATTGCTAATAAAATTGGTAAAAAGAAAACGTTCTTTGGCGCTATGGCTTTGGCAGCAGTTTTAAGCTTGATTTTCTATTTATTCGGAAAAGAAGATATTTTATTAATCCTAAGTTTTCAGGTTTTAATTAGTATTTGCGCAGGATGCATTTTCCCATTAATCTGGTCTATGTACGCAGACAGCGCCGATTATTCGGAATGGAAAGAAGGACGCAGAGCAACAGGTTTAGTTTTCTCAGCTTCATCTATGTCACAAAAATTCGGATGGACAATTGGTGGCGCTGGAGCGGGATGGCTTTTAGGTTATTACGGTTTTCAAGCCAATGTTGAGCAAACTGCAACTGCACAAAACGGAATTCAATTAATGTTAAGCATACTGCCAGCAATTGCTGCGGCGATTTCGGTTGCTTTTATAGCATTTTATCCTTTATCAGAAGAAAAATTACAGATTATAGAACAGGATTTAAACGAAAAGAGAGATCAAAAATAATAAACCATACAGACACAGAAATCAATTAATATGACGACAATCACCTCTTCAGCCATTTTTCAAGAAAGAAAATCGGCATTAGAAAAACAACATACAAAACTAATCGAACAAAAAAACGAACCACAGGAAATTATCGGAAACGGTATTTATGATCGTTATAAAAATCCTGTTGTTACAGCGGCTCATATTCCGTTAAACTGGCGTTTTGATTTTAATGAAAATACAAATCCATTTTTGCAGGAAAGAATCGGGATAAACGCTGCTTTTAACGCTGGCGCGATGAAATGGAACGGAAAATATCTATTGGCTGTTCGCGTGGAAGGAATTGACAGAAAATCGTTTTTCGCTATTGCGGAAAGTCCAAACGGAATTGACAATTTCAAATTTTGGGATAAACCTTGCGTGATTCCACAAACTGAAGAACCAGACACAAACGTTTATGACATGCGTCTTGTAAATCACCAAGACGGATTTGTTTATGGTATTTTTTGCACAGAAAGAAAAGATCCTAAAGCTCCAAAAGGCGATACAAGTTCGGCTGTAGCCAATGCTGGAATCGTTCGTTCTAAAGATTTGGTAAACTGGGAAAGACTTCCTGATTTAATTTCAAATACTGGACAGCAGCGAAATGTAGTTTTACACCCAGAATTTGTAAACGGAAAATACGCTTTATATACGCGTCCGCAAGATGGTTTTATTGATGTCGGATCTGGTGGCGGAATTGGTTTAGGGTATGTTGATGATATGACAAATCCTGTTGTAAAAGAAGAAAAAATCATCTTCGGAAAACAATATCATACCATATATGAATTAAAAAATGGTCTTGGTCCAGCGCCAATAAAAACTTCAAAAGGCTGGTTACATTTAGCGCACGGAGTTCGAAATACTGCAGCTGGATTACGCTACACCTTATACATGTTTATGACCGATTTGAACGACATTGCGAAAGTAACGCACGTTCCGGCTGGACATTTTATGGGACCTGAAGGAATTGAAAGAGTTGGTGACGTTTCGAATGTTTTATTTTCTAACGGATGGATTGAAGACGAAGATGGAACTGTTTACGTTTATTACGCTTCTTCAGATACAAGAATGCATGTTGCTGTTTCATCTGTAGAAAAATTGGTTGATTATGTGACAAATGCTCCTGCAGATACATTTACTTCTGCTGGTTCTGTACAAACAATTATAAATCAAATCGAAAGAAATAACGCAATTTAAAATACCGTGTCACTACAAAGAAAGCTTTTAAAATCTGAGTTAACCGCAGAACTGAATTCCATTTTAAACTATTGGTCAGAACGAACTGTCGACGATCAAAATGGCGGTTTTGTTGGTCAAATCGATTTTAATGATCATCAAATTGCCAATGCAGAAAAAGGTTCGGTGTTAAATGCCCGAATTCTTTGGACGTTTTCTGCCAGTTATAAAACCACAAAAAACGAAAACCACAAAAATCTGGCAAAAAGAGCATTTGAATATCTAGCCGCAAATTTTTATGACACGCAATTTGGAGGTCTTTTTTGGAGTATTAATGAGGATAAAACTCCAAAAGACACCAAAAATCAAATTTACGCTCTAGCATTTGCCATCTACGGATTATCCGAATATTATATAATTTCAAAAGATGGAAAAGCTTTAGAAATCGCTAAAAATTTATATTCAAAAATTCAAGAACATAGTTACGACAAGGTAAATAAAGGGTATTTTGAAGCTTTTACAAGAGATTGGCAACCTATTGAAGATTTGCGTTTAAGTGCAAAAGACGCCAACGAAAAGAAAACTATGAATACGCATCTTCATATTATTGAAGCTTATGTGAATTTATATAAAGTTTGGAAAGATGAAAAATTGCTTCACGATATTATTGAATTATTAGAAACAATCGAAAAACATTTCATCAATACCGAAACAGGTCATTTGCATTTGTTTTTTGATGAAAATTGGGTAGAAAAACCAGATGTTATTTCATACGGACATGATATTGAAGCAGCTTGGCTTTTACAGCAATGTGCCGAAATCTCTGGAAACGAAACTTTGATTGCTAATTATAAAAAACACGCTATTCAAATTGCCGAAGCCACAAAAGAAGGTTTAGATACCGATGGCGGTCTATGGTACGAATTTGATCCAGAGAAAAACGAATTGATTCCAGAAAAACATTGGTGGCCACAAGCTGAAGCTTTAATTGGTTTTTACAACGCTTATCAATTGACTGGAAAAGAAGAATATTTGGATATCGTTTATAAAATCTGGAAATTCACAAAAAAATACATGATTGACCAGCAAAACGGCGAATGGTATTGGGGAGTTTACAGCGATTATTCTATAATGGAAAAAGATAAAGCTGGATTCTGGAAATGCCCATATCACAATGGACGAGCTTGTCTGGAACTTATTGCCCGAATTCAAGATTAACCTACGCAAGTTTTAATTCTAACAATTTCATTATCATGAAACAGCTTTTACTTTTTAGTTTATTATTTCTTTCTGCAATAACAAACGCTCAAATGAATCTCATCAAAAACTCTGGCTTTGAAAGAGATTTGATTAATTGGACTGGCCAAGAAAATGCTGCAATTTCATCATACGATAAAAAAACAGGAAGAAGCAGCGCCTTAATCAATCAATATACGGGTGCAGAATGGAGAGCTTTAGATCAGATAGTTTTAATTCCGAAAAACAGTTACGCTGTAGAATGCAGCGCTTGGATGAAAACCGATCAAGTCGAAACTCAGAAAGAAGAGTATAAAGCGGCTGCAATAATTATAGAATTTATCAACGCGACCGATAAACAAATCAGCTCAGAAACCATCGGAACAGCTAAAAATACCACCGATTGGACCAACTACAAAAAAGCTGTAAAAATACCTGCAAATGCAAAAAAAATCAGAATTATGCTTGCGTTGGCACAAACAAACGGAACCGTTTTTTTTGATGATGTAAATATGATAGCGCTTGGAACAGAAGAATTTGCAAAATTAAATCCTGAAGCAAAATAATCTACAATGAAAAAATATTTTGTAAAAATAATATATCTGAGTTTAGCGGTTCTAATAGCAACTAGCTGTTCATCAGACAAAGATACTACGGACGAAATTATCGTAGATCCACCAACGCAAGACGATCCTTTAACGACTTCAAACGCCGCTTCTTATATGGTTGATGCAAACGCTACAAAAGAAACAGTCGCACTTTTTTATAATTTAAAAAGACTCGCAAAAACCAAAACCGCAATTGGACAGCAAGATGCATTTAATAGTTTTTATCAAGATGCAGGAGGAGATTCTGACATTAAAAAAAATACAGGTTTTGATCCCGCTGTTTTAGGTTCAGATTTTATGTTTATAACAGATAAAAATAATAACGGACAATCTAATAATTGGTTTTATCAGCAAGAACAAAAAATTACTGCCGATGTTAAAGCCGCTTACGCGAAAGGAATAATCAATACCTTCAGCTGGCATTTGAGAGAACCTAATAAAGAAGATTCTTTCTATGCCGCTGATATGACTGCAGAACAAAAAGCAATTGCTTTTAGAAGTATACTTCCAGGAGGAGCAAATAATGAATGGTACAAGAAAAAACTAGACAAAATAGCGAGCGTAATTTCGAATTTAAAAGGTTCAAATGGCGAATTGATTCCTGTTATTTTCAGACCTTTTCATGAATTTGATGGAAGCTGGTTTTGGTGGGGCGCAGATTTTTGTACTCCAGATGAATACAAAAAAGCCTATCAATTTACAGTTGATTATCTAAAAAACACAAAAGGCGTTCACAACATTTTATATGCTTTTTCTCCTGATAATTCATACACAACCGAAGCCAATTATTTAAGTCGTTATCCAGGCGATAAATATGTCGATATTATCGGAATGGATAATTATGGAGATTTCAATAATCAGGGACAAACAGGTTCTGACAGAGCCAATTCTAAATTAAAAATTCTTTCGGATTACGCTAAAGCGAAAGTAAAAATCGCCGCCTTAACCGAAACTGGATATCAAGTTACAAGTACAACTCCGGTTATTTCAGATTGGTTTTCGACTTTTATGTACACCGCATTGACCAAAAATGATATTCAGATAAGTTATGTCTTGTTTTGGAATAATACAAAAGATGGATATTATGTTCCGAATGGAACGGTTTCTAATGCTTCAGATTTTAAAACGTATGCAACAAAAACGAAATCGGCTTTGGTGAATTCGCTGCCGAAAATGTATGAAATGCCAAAATAAAACAGCTCAAAACCCGACAGGTTTTTAAAACCTGTCGGGTTTTGCTTAAAATATAAATTATGAAAAACAGATTTTTAAAAACACTTTCTTTAGCTTTATTTTTTTCAGCAATTGCTTGCCAGGCTCAGGAAAAAATCACTGTAAAAGGAAATCAATTTTATAAAGGCGATAAACCTTACAGTTATGTTGGAACCAATTATTGGTATGGAAGTTTGTTGGCTTCTAAAAAAGTTGGAGACAGAAAAAGGCTTTTGCGCGAGTTGGATTTATTGAAGAAAAACGGAATCGATAATTTACGCGTTTTGGTAGGCGGCGATGGCGGAAAATACGATTTTACTGTTCGTCCTGCGTTGCAATACCAACAAGGAAAATACGACCAAGATTTATTGGATGGTTTAGATTTTCTAATCAATGAAATGAGCAAACGTAAAATGTATGCCGTTTTATACTTAACCAATAACTGGGAATGGTCTGGCGGAATGTCGCAATATTTAGAATGGAACGGCAAAGGTTCGGTTCCGATTCCTGCGATTCCACCAAATACTTGGCCGCAGTTTATGTCGTATACAGAACAATTTCATAGTTGCGAACCTTGTATGGAAGCTTTAAATAAACATGTGAGATTTATTATTGGAAGAACAAACGCTTATTCTAAGAAGAAATACAATGAAGACAACACGATTATGGCGTGGCAAGTTGGAAATGAACCGAGACTTTTTACAGTAGAAAACGAAGTGAAATTCACAAAATGGTTGAATAATATTGTGGATTTAATAGACAGTTTAGACAAAAATCATTTGGTTTCTACAGGTTCTGAAGGAAAAAATAGTTCGAACGACAGCATGGAAATTTTCGAAAGAACACATCAAAATCCAAATATTGATTATTTGACAATGCACATTTGGCCTAAAAACTGGAATTGGTTTAAAGCTGACAATGCCGAAGCGACAATGCCAAAAACAATTGAAAACGCTGGCAAATATATTGACGATCATATCAAAGTAGCAAACAATTTAAAAAGACCAATTATTATTGAAGAATTCGGACTTCCGAGAGAAAATGAAAATTTAAACGCGGGAGCGCCTTCGGTTTATAGAGATAAATTTTATAGCTATATTTTTGGCAGAGTTGTAGAAAGCCATAAAAATGGCGGTCCGTTGCAAGCAGCGAATTTCTGGGGTTATGGTGGCGAAGGAAAAGCAATTCATCCAGATGGAAAATGGAATCCTGGAGAACCTTTAACTACAGATCCTCCTCAAGAACCGCAAGGTTTAAATTCTGTTTTTAATGGAGATAAATCGACATTAGAAATTGTCAAGAAATACAATTTAGAATTGAATAAAAAATAAACTAATTTTCTTTCACCATATAAGTGATATCAGTTCATTTTAGTACAAAGCTTAAAAGCCAAACTTATTAAATGAACTGATATCTTATATGGTTTAAACCTATCTATATGAAAAATACATTTATTCTTTTTTGTTTTTTATTTCTTAACCTTTCTTTTTCACAAAAGAAACAAAACTTTATTCTGAAATCTCCTGACGGAAAAATCGAAATTAAAATTGTTGTAAATGATAAAATTTCTTGGACAATTTCACATGAAAACGATGTTCTTTTAGCTCCATCAGAAATGTCGTTGACTTTGGATGAAAATATTGTTTTAGGAAAAAATCCAGTTGTTTTAAATTCAAAAAAAGAAACGGTAAATAGTTCTTTTGAAACTGCTCTTTACAAGAAGAAATCGGTTCAAAATAATTACAACCAATTGATTTTAAATTTTAAAAATGATTTTAGTATTGAATATCGTGTTTTTGATGATGGCGCTGCGTATCGATTTATTACCAAAAAGAAAAAAGATATTACGGTTAAAAATGAAGAAGTTATATTGAATTTCGATAAAGATTACAACACTTTGATGCCATATGTGCGTGATTTAAGAAACCCAAAAGATCAATTTATTTCTTCGTTTGAATCACATTATGAAAACAAAAAAATAAGTGAATTTTCTAAAGATACTTTAGCTTTTTTACCTTTTTTAATTGATTATAAAAATCATAAAAAAGCCGTTTTTCTGGAAGCTGATTTAGAAGATTATCCAGGATTATTTGTGACTAACAATAAAACCAAAACAGGTTTTGAATCTCGTTTTTCTAAATATCCAACCCAAGAAACCAACGGAGGTTTTAATTTCCTCAATAAATTAATTACAGAAAGAGCCGATTATTTAGTAAAAACAAAAGGAACAAGAACTTTTCCGTGGAGAGCGATTGTGATTTCTGAAAATGATGCGGCTTTAGCCAACAATGATATGGTTCAGAAATTAGCTGAACCTTCCAAAACAAAAGACATTTCGTGGATAAAACCTGGAAAAGTAGCTTGGGATTGGTGGAACGATTGGAATATTTACAACGTAGATTTTAAAGCCGGAATCAATACACAGACTTATAAATATTACATTGATTTTGCCTCTAAAAACAAAGTCGAATATGTGGTTTTGGATGAAGGCTGGAGCATTGAAACCGACATTATGAAACACAATCCGAATGTAGATTTGGAAGATTTAATCGCTTACGCGAAAGAACGAAACGTTGGAATTATTTTGTGGGCTTCGTGGATGGCAATACACAATAATACAGAAGCCGTTTTTGACAATTATGCAAAGCTTGGCGTAAAAGGTTTTAAAGTGGATTTTATAGATCGCGACGATGCTAAAATGGTGAATTCAGTTTATGATATCGCGCAGAAAGCAGCCAATCATAAATTGATTATTGATTTTCACGGCATGTACAAACCAACTGGAATTCAGAGAACTTTCCCTAATATTTTAAATTTTGAAGGCGTAAAAGGTTTAGAAAACAATAAATGGACACCAAATGATGACGTTCCGCTTTACGATACCACAATTCCGTTTATTAGAATGATGGCCGGCCCAATGGATTACACGCCTGGTGCGATGAGAAATGCAACCAAAAGCGAATTCAAACCGAGTCATTCTAATCCAATGAGTCAGGGAACGAGATCTCATCAATTGGCTCTTTACACGATTTTTGAAGCGCCTTTACAAATGATGGCAGATAGTCCAACTGCTTTTATGAAGGAACAAGAAAGCACTGATTTTATAGCTAAAGTTCCAACCACTTTTGATAAAACCGTTGCGCTAAATGGAGAAGTTGGAAAATTCGTTTCTATCGCTAGAAAAAAAGGAAATACTTGGTATTTAGGCGCAATAACAAACTGGGATTCCAGAGATGTTACAATTGATTTTTCTTTCCTTGAAAAAGGCAAAAAATTCCAAGCCGAAATTTTCTCAGACGGCTTAAACGCAGACAAAGCTGCTACCGATTATAAAAAAGAAATTGTCACAGTAGATTCGACAACCAAGTTAAAATATCGTTTAGCAAACGGAGGAGGATTAGCAATGATTATAAAATAAAATTCCATTTTATATAAGTAAACCCGACAGGTTTTGAAAACCTGTCGGGTTTAAAATTTAGAATCTAAACTGAACGTAGACTATTATACTTTTTTATAATTTACAATTAAGATAATATTTTCTCAATCGCATTCAATTCATCATGAGAAAACTCTGTATTCTGCAAACAATCAATATTATTACATAATTGTTTTACAGAACTTGCGCCAATTAAAACAGACGTAATTCGTTTGTCCTTCTGAAGCCAAGCCAAAGCCATTTGTGCCAAAGACTGATTTCTATTTTGAGCAATTTCATTCAGCTGAATTAATTTCTGAATACGCTCCTGCGTCACCTCATCTTCTTTCAAATGCCCGTTTGGATTATGCGCTCTTGAGTTTTCTGGAATTCCCTTTAAATATTTATCGGTTAAAAGTCCTTGTGCCAAAGGCGAAAACGCGATACATCCTACTCCTTTTTCCTCTAAAACATCCAACAAACCATTTTCTACCCAACGTTCTAACATTGAATATTTAGCTTGGTGAATCAAACAGGGCGTTCCTAATTGTTTCAAAACATCAACCGCAACACGAGTCTGTTCCGCCGAGTAATTACTAATTCCAACATACAAAGCTTTTCCGCTTCTAACCGCATAATCCAAAGCCATCATCGTTTCTTCAATGGGTGTTTCAGGATCTGGACGATGCGAGTAAAAAATATCTACATAATCAACTTTCATTCTTTTCAAACTCTGATCTAAACTTGAAAGCAAATATTTTCTAGAACCCCAATCACCATAAGGTCCATCCCACATTGTGTAACCGGCTTTTGTCGAAATTATAATTTCATCTCGTAGATTTCCCTGAAAATTATGCCAGAGAATTTTACCAAAATTAGTTTCCGCAGAACCCGGAACTGGCCCATAATTATTGGCCAAATCATAATGAGTAATTCCTTTATCAAAAGCTTCTACAGCTATACTTTCAGCATTTTCAAAATTATCAACCGAACCGAAATTATGCCATAATCCTAAAGAAATTTCTGGAAGCAGCAATCCGCTTTTTCCGCATCTGTTATATTTCATTTTTTTAATTTAAAGTTGGAGTTTTTAATAGATTTTAAAGGTAGAAAAAAACTAATAAATATAAGCTGGTGTTTTTATAATCTCGCAGAGTCGCAGAGTCGCAAAGTTTTTTTTGTGTTGCACTAGCTTCAGGAAATAAGATTTGAATAAGAAAGGGCTTTAGCCAAACTTTGTAGGTTTGGCTAAAGCCCTTTCGTTTGTGTTTATATTTTCATCCAGCTAAAGCTGGACGCTATTAAACTTATTTTTATAATTAAACTTTGCGACTCTGCGACTTTGCGAGATTAAAACTTTTACTCTTTAATTTCAAAACCACTTTCCAAACCTTTATCAGAGCTTCCTCCAACCATGATTTTAAAAGTTCCTGGTTCAACTAAATAATTCCCTTCGTTATCATAGAAACCAAGTTCCTTATCTGTTAAAGTAAAGTTTACCGTTTTAGTTTCACCTTTTTTTATGTTAACCAATTCAAAGCCTTTTAATTCTTTTATTGGGCGAATGATACTAGCAAATTCATCATGAATATACAACTGAACCACTTCTTTTCCATCGTAATTTCCTGAGTTGGTAACTTGAATACTAACCTCAACTTTTTCTCCTTTTGCAAAAGCAGTTTTATTTACTTTCAGGTTTTTATAATCGAATTTTGTATAACTCAAACCAAACCCAAACGGAAATTGCGGCGTTTTCTCCACATCCATATAATGCGACCAGAAAACATTTTTATCACTGTCAATTGGTCTTCCTGTACTGTATTTGTTGTAATAAATTGGCACCTGCCCAACATTTCTAGGAAACGACATTGGTAGTTTTCCACTCGGATTATAATCTCCGTATAAAACCTGCGCAACCGCATTTCCGGTCTGAGTTCCTAAATGCCAAGCTTCTACAATTGCTGGGACATTTTCTGCCGCCCACGGAATACTCAACGGACGACCGTTATTTAAAACCAAAACTAAATTCGGATTTACTTTATAAATTTCCTCTAATAATTCCTGCTGCAAACCTGGCAGGTTCAAGTCAGTTCTACTTCTTCCCTCACCACTTTGAAAACCGTATTCACCTAAAACCATTACTACAACATCGGCATTTTTTGCTACTGTTTTTGCAGCTTCAAAGCCACTTTTGTCAGTTGTATTGAAAACCGTTTCCGTTAAAAACGTTGCTTTTTGTTTCAATAAATCAACTCCTTTTTCAAAAGTCAGCTGATTGTCTTTGTATTGCTGCATTCCTTCTAAAACAGAAATCGCAGTATCGTCAGACGCCGCAATTCTCCAGCTTCCCAAAGGACTGTTTTTATCATTTGCTAAAGCACCAATCAAAGCGATTTTCTGTCCGGATTTCTTTAGCGGAAGCAAATTCTTTTCATTTTTCAATAAAACGATCGATTTCTTCGCCATGTCCAAAACGCCATCGTTATTGGCTTTGCTTCCAACAACTTCTTTCTCACGTTTTTCATCGCAATATCTATACGGATCATCAAATAATCCTAACTCAAATTTTACTCTTAAAATTCTACGAACAGCATCATCAACCAAAGCTTCTTTTACTTTTCCTGATTTTACTAAATCGACCAATTTTGCTACATACAAATACGATTCCATATCCATATCAGAACCTGCAATAACTGCTTTTGCTGTTGCATCGGCTTCGTCTTTTGCATAACCGTGTGCAATCATTTCGCGAATCGAAGCATAATCCGAAATCACAAATCCGTCAAACTTCCATTTTCCTTTTAGAATATCTCTTTGCAAAAAGGCATTTCCAGTTGCAGGAACACCATTCAAAGTATTAAATGAATTCATAAACGTACGAACTCCAGCTTCAACCGTAGCTTCAAAAGGTGGTAAAACCGAATTGTACAATTTCGAATTACTAATATCCACGATATTATATTCCAATCCCGCTTCAACATAGCCGTACGCCGCAAAATGTTTCGCACAAGCCGCAATCGTATTTACTTTTGCTAAATCTGCAACAGTTTCTCCTTGAAACCCTTTTACACGTGCATAACCCACTTTACTTCCCAAATACGGATCTTCTCCCGCACCTTCCATCACTCGTCCCCAACGTGCATCATTTGCCACATCAACATTTGGTCCGAAAGTCCAATTTATTCCTGATGCCGAAGCTTCATCTGCCGCAATCGCAGCCGATTTCTTAATCGCTTCCAAATCCCAACTCGCGGCTTCTGCCAACGGAATCGGACTTAACGTTTTATAACCATGTATTACATCAAAACCAATAATTAACGGAATTCCCAAACGAGTTTCTTCAACCGCAATTTTCTGAACGGCACGAACTTCTTTCACGCCACGAACTGTCAGCATAGAACCAACCAATCCTTTTCTTAAATGTTCATATTTCAATTCGGCTGATCCGCCTTTTGGCGCTGGTCCCGTAACATCCCAAAAACCGTTATATTGGTTCATCTGCCCCACTTTTTCCTCCAACGTCATTAACGGCAAAAGCAAATCAATACGCTGCTCAACAGTTTTATTTTTATCCAGATACGGCTTTTTTTGTGCATTCATATTTCCAATCGTAAAAAGGGAAAAGACCCCAATAAATATTATTTTTTTATTTTTCATATGTGTGGTTTAGTTAGTTTTTTTTAAAGTTGCTAAGATTCTAAGATGCTGAGATCCTAAGTTTCTTTTTTGGGCGTGGTTTCGCCGCGGCGAATCGGACTATCCGTTACAAGTCCTCGCACTTCCTTCGTCAGACTGTGGGCTTTCCACTTCTATCCCTCACGCGAACGATTTCAAAAGAGCGTTTTCGTAATCTTTGTCATCCTGAGGAACGAAGGATCACACTAGAAACTCCTTCCAGAACTTCGCCAATCTTTGTCGAATTACGTGTGTGATCCTTCGTTCCTCAGGATGACAAACTTTGTGCCTCACTTTGCGAGGCTTCTCCCGAAGCTTCGGGATCGCTCAGCCTGACAACGCAGATCAATAATCTAAAATCTATATTCTATATTCTATATTCTATATTCTATATTCTATATTCTATATTCTAAAATCTAAAATTCACTCGTAAAACAAGAAGCAGGCAAATTCGCTTTATTAAACAAATCTGACTGTGTTGTATTTCCCCACGCAAATCTCACTTTTGCTGGAGAAGCTACTTTTTTGCTTGTCAAAATCACTTCGTTATTTTTAATTGAAGCTTCTGCTGGATAGAAAACTCCATCAGTTCCTGCAACTTCAAATTGATTTGATTTTTTATCTTTAAAGTAAAGTCCGTCTCCGTAATCGAAAGAAACGGTTACTTTATTCTTATCTACTTTTATTCCTTTAAAGAGAGGACTATTGACCAAATTTGAGTTGGTTTTATAAGTTTCTGCCAAAGCCAGATTCGCCAAACGAATTCCAACTGATTTTTTATTTTTTGGATGAATATCAATCGTATCCGAAATATCGCTAATCACAACCATTCCTGTTTTTAAAACTTCTTTCAATAATTTTCTTTGTGAATTTCTAACTGTTACATTAGAGAAATTATTCGAACCCGTTTTATAAGGTGCAATCTGAACATAATAAAATGGGAAATCGTCTTTCCATTCTTTTCTCCAAGATGTAATCAGAGCTCCTAAAGTTTTATCATAAACCAAAGAACCAACATTAGATTCTCCTTGATACCAAAGCGTTCCTGCGATTTTAAATCCAACAATTGGATAAATCATGGCATTATAAGCGCGTCCGGGTTGTCTTGGTCCGTATTCTTGTTCGTTTAGTTTTTTGGCGTTTTCTAATAAAACCGGATCGTTATTTACAACTTCTGAAGGCATCCAGATTTCAGCCGGAGTTCCGCCCCAGTTGGAAGAAATTAATCCGATTGGAACATTTTTCAACTCTTCGCGCAAGCGTTTGGCAAAAAAGTAACCGACAGCACTAAAGTATTTCATCGTTTCTGGAGTCGATTCTGTCCAATTTCCCAACAAATTATTCTGCGGATTTTCTGCCGTTAATTTCGGAACCGTAAAAAATCGAATGTTTGGGTTTGTGGCATTTTTGGCTTCTTCTTCTCCATCGTCAATTCCCCAACTTGCCGACATTTCCATATTCGATTGTCCGGAACAAAGCCAGACTTCGCCGATCAAAATATTTTTTAAAACCACTTCATTATAACCTTTTATCGAAATGGTAAAAGGGCCACCCGCTTCTGGTGTTTTAATTGTAATTTCCCATTTTGCCTGATTATTGGCTACCGTTTTATATTCCTGATTGTTCCAGCCAGAAACCAGTTTAATTTCTTCTTTTGGATTTGCCCAACCCCAAATTTTCACTTCAGAATTGCGCTGTAAAACCATATTGTCACTAAAAATATTGGGAAGCGAAACGTTTGCCATCATAGTACTGGAAATCAATAAAAAGAAAACAAACTTATATATATTATTTTTCATTTAGTAATTTCTTTAAAAATGGAGCATATTCCTCTGCCAAAACTTTATGATCTGCCACATCAGGATGTCCAGAACAGCCTTTTGGTGCCATTGGTTTAAACTTGAAAATCTTGATAGATTTATGTTTTTTATCAGCATCAAAGGCTGCTTTTACTTTTTTAAGACAATCTTCAAAAACAATTCCTCTATCTCCACCAACCATTGGGCTATTGGTAATCACAATCTGTACATTAGGATTGTGTTCGTACAACATTTTGATGAAGTTGATATAATTCGAAACATACTTTTCAGCGTTAAAAGGCAAACGTTCTTTTTTCCCATCTCCACCAGAAAAATCATTTGTTCCCAGAGCAATACTGATAATATCGGGTTGAAAAGCAAAATCATATTTAGGTTTTGAAGCATCTTTTGTCAAATATAAATTGGGATAAACATCGGGCATTATGGCTTCGTCTTTGTTTTCATCATTCCAATTTCGATACATTCCAATTCCAGAAACACAGCTCATTAAATAATCAACACCAATTGCTCTTGAAAGCGTTGGCCCATAAGCATAATAACCATTATGATGATCCATATATTCACCTTTATCACAAGGAATATCAGAAGGATCGCTTGCTGCACCACAAGTAATAGAATCACCAATAAATTCGATTTTCTTTTTCTTTTTAAATAAAATCGGAATTAGTTTTGCCGTTGTTCCAGCAAATAAAACATTTCCGCTTTGTGCTTCTGTATTTTTATAAATTTCTAATTGATGCACTTTTTTAGTTGAAGTCACTTTGATTGGAAAGGACTGAAATGCACCTTTTTCAATTCTAATTTTCCCTATATATTTTCCGTCCAAAACCAATTGAACGTAATTATGATGTTCATAAGAATCAACACTTTGAAGTGAAATTGAACATTCATTTCCCGTAAAATTAAACGAAACAGAAGAAGCTGTTCCAATTAAAATTACTTGATCATTTTGGAGTTGATCAACTCGACCTTGATATAAAAAAGTTTTACTTGAATTTTGAGTTTGTGAAATCGAAAAGAACGAAATCATCAAAAACGAAATTAAAAGAGCTATTTTTTTGGGAAACATAATTAATCTGTTAAATATAAATACGATTCACAAATATATTTGAAATGAATTATACAGAAAGATACTAAAATGTCAAAAAGCAATAAAAAAACACCACATAAACACATCATTTAAACCCTAGCAAATACTTATTTGTACTTTTTAGGGTGTTTGTGTTCTTTTTAAAATGAAATAACAGTTTATATTTAGCGTTTGAATATATATTTAAGACTTAAAAAATGAAATCACGCCTACTATTATTTTTATTACCTGTTGTTTTACTTTCTTCTTTTTCCGTAAAAAAGATAGAACCGCAAATAGCAGTTCAAAACACTAAAAATCAGACCGAAACAAATCGTGATTCTATAATTGTTTTTGCGAAGAAATATTTAGGAACGCCTTATGTATATGCAAGCAGTAATCCGAAAAAAGGTTTTGATTGTTCGGGTTTTGTTAGTTATGTTTTTAGCAATTTTGGATTGACTTTGCCAAGAAGTTCAAGCGGTTATAAAAATCTAGGAAAAGCTTTAAAACCAGAAGATTTTAAAGTCGGCGATATTTTGGTTTTCTACGGATATAAAGACAGAACTATAATTGGTCATCTAGGAATAATCTGCGAAGCAAACGGAATGCAGTCAAAATTTATTCATGCTTCGTCAGGAAAAGCACAGCAAGTCACTATTACTTCACTTGACACAGAACATTACACCAAACGTTTTTATAAATGTATTGATGTTTTGAGTAAATAGTTTTTTTGCCACTAATTACACTAATTTTCACTAATTTTTTTCTGCATGTACAGATAAATTAATTCGTGAAAATTAGTGTAATTAGTGGCAAACTTAATTTTACTCTTCCGTTAAGAGTTTGATAAGACTTTCGTCTCTTCCGTAAATGTCTTTATAGAAATTTAAATTTCCTTCACGATCGACCCAAGCGGTAAAATAACCAATGTAAACTGGAACTTTTTTCTTAAGCGTATACCAGCTTTCTTTTCCGGCATGCATGGCTTTGTCAATTCTCGCAGGATTCCATTGCGGATCTACTTTTAGTAATTCAATTGCCAATTCGCGAGGTTTCGCTACACGCACACAACCGTGACTAAATGCTCGGCTTTCTCTTTCGAACAAACTTTTTGATGGTGTATCGTGCAAATAAATATTACTTGAATTTGGAAATAAAAACTTCACTAAACCTAAAGAGTTATTTTTTCCAGGAAGTTGACGAACGGCTCCATTATTCCATTCTAGATTTTTCTTTTGTAAATAGTTTTTATCCTTGGCCATTCCAGGTTTAATCTCAGATTTGATAATACTCGGCGGCACATTCCAATACGGACTAAAAACAATGTTATTCATCATTCCGCTGAAAATAACTGTCTTAGTCATCGCTCTTCCAACCACAACTGCAGAAGTAAAAGCAATTTTTCCATCTTCGATTATATATAATTTAAATTCAGGAATATTGACTTCAATGTATTTTTGACCTTTTTCTAATTCAGGATCAATCCAACGGCAACGCTCCATATTCGCAATAATTGTTTTTATTCGATCAGAAACTGGAATATTCAAGTCAACAATATGCTCTTTTAAAATGATATTTTTTGGTGCATAACCATGACGCAATTCGTAGTTTTTCATGGCTTTTATCAAAACCGTATCACAAATTGCACTTTTATTATCCTCTTTAAGGTCTTTGGTTACAAAAAGTCTTTCTCTAATTTGCGTAATAACATTTGATGAATCTCCAACTTTTAAAGCTTTATAATCTTCGTCGACTTCAATAGTTTTCCAGCCACCGTTTTTTTCAATTTCCCTGTATTCTTTTAAAGCATCGCGAAGCTTGTAATACTGGCTGAACATCTTTTTTTTCTTATCATCCAAAATGGTTGATTTTTTAAAAATAGAATCAGAAAGTACTTGATAGTTGAACTTTTTTCGAGGTAAAAGCCATTCTAACGAAATACTTGTTTTTTCATCAAAACCAGCATACACTTTCTCAGCATAATAATAGTATAAATTAGAAAGCAACAAATCGGTATCTTCTTTGGATAATTTTTTGGCTGGATTATTTTCAAAAACAGAATTCAATTCTTCTTTATAAGGATAATTTGCTTTTAAGCCTTCCTGATCTAAATTTTTGTATTGATTGAATAACGTATTTCCAAATTCTACAACTCCTTTATTGTCTTGCCACAATTGCGTCGATTTATTTTTTTGATATAACGAAGTTACATCTGTTTTAAACTTCGATAGTTTTGGATAATTTTCATAAAACTTTGCAATGCGAGCTGTATCTATTGTAAGTTTCAATTCTGGAATCTTTTCAACAGTTTTTATTGCATTTTCTTCCTTTTTATCTGCTTTCGAATTGCATGAAAAAACAATTAAAAAAACGAATGCAATAAAGGGCGTATACCAAATTTTCATAAGTAGGAATTTTTATTAAAAGTAAAAAAAATTCTATTAAATCAAATCGAATAAATGCAATAAAAAACTCCAAACAATTTCTTGTCTGGAGTTTTCGCCATATAACCAACCTATTAAAATTTCTTAGATAACCGTACCTTTTAAAGTAAGGATTTTTGGTGTAGTTTCTGCACTAGTTGTAACAGTAACTGTTTTTGTAAAAGCACCTTTGTTTGCAGCATTGTAAGTTGCAGTAACTTTTGCAGATTTACCTGGCTGAATTGGTTCTTTTGTGTAATCTGTAGCTGTACATCCACAAGATCCTTGAACGTTTGTAATTACTACAGCAGTTTTTCCAGTATTTTTAAATTCGTAAACAATTGCTTTTGGAGTTCCTTGCGGAATTTGTCCAACATCAATTGTTTCTGCTTTCCAAACAATTGTAGAAGCTGTAGCAGCAGAAATTGAAGTTTCTGAAACTAAAGATTTTACTGGAGCAATTGCCGAAAAAGACATTAAGCCAAGAGCTAAAGCTAACATCGAAATTTTGATCATTTTCATAACGGATATATTTAAAATGGTTTATAGTTCAACTTGATATTACAAAGGTAATTCAGACAAATTCAAATCGCTGTTAACTGGTTTCAAACGTTTGTTAATGACTTGTTAACCACTTATTTTTAGGCTAAAATTGATTAATATTACACTCTCAAAATTCTTTATTCTTGAAAATTAATAAACTCAACAGTATCATTCTCTTAGGATTAGTAGCCATTATCAGCATTTTGGTGGCGCAATTGCTTTGGACAAAAGAGGCTTTTACTATAGAACAGAAAAAACTGAGTCAGAAAGCGCATATTGCTTTATTGGAAGTGGCAAAGAAACTATACGAAGGAACAAATCACGAACTTCCGGTTCAGAATCCGGTTCAGAAAATATCTAACGATTATTATATCGTAAATGTTGATAACGAATTTGAACCCGAAATTTTAGAATTTTATCTGAAAACGGAATTCAAAAAAATGAATATCACGACCGATTTCGAATACGCGATGTACAATTGCCAAAGCGACGAAATGATTTATGGCGATTATATTTCACTTTATAAGAAAAAAGCCGAATGCAAAAAGACCGTTTATTTTCCGAAACATAAAAATCTAGTTTATTATTTTGCCGTTCGTTTTCCGAATGAAACTACTTATTTGTTTAGTTCAATGCGTTTTTGGTTTATCCTTTCAACAGCATTGATTCTGATTTTACTGATTTACGTTTATTCTATTTTTAAACTTTTGCAGCAAAAGAAATATTCAGAATTACAGCGCGATTTCATTAATAATATGACGCATGAATTTAAAACGCCATTGTCTTCTATTTTAATTGCTTCCAAATATTTGATAGAACAAAGTCCAATAAAAGATGACAAAAAACTTTTTACTTACACTGACATTATTATCAATCAAAGTAATAAATTGAATGGTCATATTGAGAAAATTTTAAATATCTCTAAATCAGAATACACGCCTTTAGAATTAAAAAAAGAAAACATCCTGATTATTCCGATTATTGAAGAAGCGATTGCGAATATTAAACTAAAATATCCTGAAGCTTCTATTAAGATTGAAACATCTTCGAATGATTATTTACTAGAAACTGACGGTTTTCATTTTGCCAATTTAGTTTATAATTTACTGGACAATGCGGTAAAATATTGTAATGAAAAACCAGAAATTACGATTAAATTCACAGAAGAAAACAATTGTTTAAAATTAGAATTTGTTGATAACGGAATTGGCATTAATCCTAAAAAAATATCTTTTATCTTTGATAAGTTTTACAGAGTTCAAAACGAAAAAAGCAATGAAGTCAATGGATTTGGTCTTGGTTTATATTATGTAAAAGAAATCTGCAGCCTTCAAAACTGGAAAATAAAAGCCGAAAATAATACCGATAAAGGTGTTACGATTACCTTATCAATCCCAAATAAAAAATGAGAAATTTCAAAATACTTTATGCCGAAGACGATGAAACTCTTGCGTTTCTAACCAAAGACAATTTGGAACAGAATAACTATGAAGTTATTCATTGTTCTGATGGAAAATCGGCTTTGAAAATTTTCGAAGAAGAAGAATTTGATATTTGCATTTTTGATATAATGATGCCAAAAATGGATGGTTTTGAATTGGCAGAAGCCGTTCGTAAAATAGATATTGAAGTTCCTATTATTTTTCTTTCGGCTAAAACTTTAAAAGAAGATCGAATAAAAGGGCTTCGTTTGGGCGCCGATGATTATTTGGTAAAGCCTTTTAGTATTGAAGAATTACTCTTGAAAATTGAAATTTTCTTAAAGCGTTCTCAGAAAAATATTCCAACTGCAAAAACAATTTATGAAGTCGGAAAATATCAATTTGACACTAAAAACTTCATTCTTTTTACTGATGAAGAAAAAGTGGGATTAACGCAACGCGAAGCCGAATTATTGAAACTTTTTCTAGATCATAAAAACTCCGTTTTAAAACGAGAACAGATCTTAACTTCTTTATGGGGAACAGACGATTATTTTATGGGCAGAAGTTTGGATGTTTTTATTTCGCGTCTACGAAAAATTTTAGCAAATGAAGAAGGCATTTCAATAGAAAACCTTCACGGAATTGGATTTAGGTTTTCTATTGGATAAAATCACAACATTTTTACTTAAAACATTCCGTAACCACAGAGATTTGTCATTCCGACGAAGGAGGAATCTCCGCGGCAATATTCCAGAAAGTTATTCCAATCTTTGGTGAGCTACTTACAGAGATTCCTCGTTCCTCGGAATGACAAACTAGACTTGAAATTAAGTAAATAAACATATAGTAACCACAAAGATTTGTCATTCCGACGAAGGAGGAATCTCCGCGGCAATATTCCAGAAAGTTATTCCAATCTTTGACGAGTTACTCATGGAGATTCCTCGTTCCTCAGAATGACAAACTAGACTTTAAAGGCTTTGTTTTCAATTAATACTCCAAAAATTCCAATTCAGGATTCATAGTTTTAATTAAAGCAATCTTCTTTTCTCTTCTCCAGCCCTTGATTTCTTTTTCTCTTGCAATTGCTTCTTGAATCCAAGTGAATTTTTCATAATTCAACTTTATATTTTGAAGCAAAAGTTTTGCTTTCCAGCAAAGCATTGTCTTTATGCTTCATTATTCTTTTCTTTAAATTATTGGTAACCCCGACATAAAAAACAGATTTCGCTTTATTTGTTAGAATATAAATGAAATAAGTATGAAAACCCTCCTGTAAATACATATATTTAATAATAACAATTCTGTTAAAAATAAAGAAAAATCTGTAAACAGTTTTTCAAAAAACTTTGTATTTTTAATATCTAATTTTCTTGGATATGAAATTACATCATTTGCGAAATGCCACTTTGGTGATTGAAACAGAAAAGCATGTCATTTTAGTTGACCCAATGTTAGGTAAAAGAAAAACAATTCCGCCTTTTACAATTTTCAGATACAAGCCGAAAAGAAATCCGCTGGTTGCGCTGCCTAAAAACAGTCGCGAAATTTTAAGCAAAGTAACACATTGTTTAATTACGCATTTACATCCCGATCATATTGATAAAGCGGGTGAAGTTTTTTTACGCAGAAAAAGTATTCCGGTAATTTGCAGTTCTAAAGACGAAAAAGCGCTTGTACAAAGAGGTTTGAGTGTAATTCAAACTCTAGAATATTGGCAACCTCAATTATTTTTAGACGGAAAAATAACAGGAATTCCTGCCATTCACGGTTATGGTTTTATTGCCAAATTAATGGGAAATGTGATGGGATTTCTTATCGAATTAGCCAATGAAAAATCAATTTATATAAGCTCTGATACCATTTTTACAGAACATGTAGAAAAAGTTCTTACACAACTTAAACCAGATATTTCTACAGTTGCTTGCGGAACGGCAAGATTAGATTTCGGACAACCATTATTAATGCGAATGGATGATATTTTGAAGTTTGTAACACTTGCATCAGGAAAAGTTATTGCGAATCATTTAGAAGCTTTAAACCATTGTCCGACAACGAGATTGCAATTAAGAACAGCACTTTCAGATCATGGACTTTTAAACAAAACAGCAATTCCGAATGATGGAGAATGTTTGGAATATTAAATTATAAAACTAATAATCCGAATTCGCGTAAAGTGTTTATTGGTTTAGAATACCAAAATAATTCGAAATCTTCTAATTCAGATTCGAAATCATTTTTAACTTCTTGAAAAGTATAGCTTTTGGCATTTGAAACAGCTATTTTATTTAGAATTGAAATCAACCACTCGCCTTCTTCTCGGCTAGTTTGAATATCAAAACTTTCTTTTTTATCATGAAAAGTCAGCGCCATCATTTCCCAGCTTCTTCCTTTTTTTGATTTTGTAAAAAATTCTGAAGAAGGTTTTCCGCCAAGCCATACCACTTTTGCATTTGGTTTTGTATTGAAATCGTTTTGCTCTTCTAAAGCATTGAAAATAAAATCCGGATGAATTTTCGTTTTCGGAATTTTAAAATCAAACCAATCTTGAAGTTCATAATCAAAACAAATTCCGTGCATGAAATTGAAAAGCGATTTCTTTAGCCCAAAACTAAATTTATCGTGGTTAATTCCTGTAGAATCACTGTATTCAATATCATTATTAGCGAAAGTTCCGATTGTTTCGGTTTTCTTGGTAACGCCAAATTGCTCTGGATATAACCCAACTGGACTGTGCGCCGTCAATGCAAATTGATGCCAAAAACCAGATTGTAAAACTCCAGCTTCAAACAATTGGCGAACCATTTCAAGACTGTCAACCGTTTCCTGAATAGTTTGTGTGGGATATCCGTACATTAGATACGCATGAACCATAATTCCCGCTTCGGTAAAATTGCGGGTTACTTTTGCGACTTGTTCAACTGTAACGCCTTTGTCGATTAATTTCAATAATCTATCTGAAGCGACTTCTAAACCGCCAGAAACGGCAATGCATCCAGAAGCTTTTAATAACAAACATAAATCTTTAGAAAAGCTTTTTTCAAATCGAATATTTGTCCACCAAGTTACAGCGATTTTTCTTTTAAGGATTTCAAGAGCTAAAGCACGCATTAACGCAGGTGGCGCAGCTTCATCAACAAAATGAAATCCGTTTTGACCAGTTTTTTCTATTAATTCTTCGATTCTGTCGCATAAAAGACTTGCTGCAACAGGTTCATAAACTTTTATATAATCTAAAGAAATATCACAAAAAGTACATTTTCCCCAGTAACAGCCGTGCGCCATTGTGAGTTTATTCCAGCGACCATCGCTCCACATTCTATGCATCGGATTTACAATTTCGATGACCGAAATATATTTATCCAAAGGCAAATCTGAATAATCTGGAGTTCCTACATAAGCTTGTTTGTAATCGTGTTTTAAAGAATTGTTTTTATAAACTACTTCTCCATTTTCTAAAAGAAATGTTCTTTTAAAAGAATCTGAATCGGGATTTTCTAAATGAAAAATTAATTCTTCAATTGGAACTTCTCCATCATCTAAAGTAATAAAATCAAAAAACTCAAAAACACGTTTATCTGAGATTGAACGTAATTCGGTATTCGGGAAACCTCCACCCATTGAAATTTTAATTTCAGGATAATTTTGTTTTACCCATTGTGCACAACGAAACGCGCTATATAAATTCCCTGGAAAAGGAACCGAAATTAAAAATAAAGTTGGTTTTACGGCTTCAATTTTAACTTTCAAAATCGAAATTAAAATAGAATCTATATAAGTTGGCTCTTGTTGTAAAGCTTCGTATAATTCATCAAAAGAATTGGCACTTCGACCTAAACGTTCGGCATATCGGCTGAAGCCAAAATTTTCGTCGACACATTCTACAATAAAATCCGAAATATCTTCAAGATACAAAGTTGCCAAATGTTTTGCTTTGTCTTGAGTTCCCATTGTTCCAAAAGCCCAATCGAGTTCTTCTAACTGCGCAAAACGAGAAGCTTCTGGCAGAAAATCTTCTTGACAAATCTGTAATGCCAAGGTTGGATTTTTTCCTTGCAAAAACTGAATTACAGAATCAATCGTTTTAATATATTCATCCTGAAGAGCAAAAATTCTTTTGCAGTTGTCAGTAATTGGTTGATGTTTGATGGATTGAAACAAGTCTTTTAATCCTTTTTTTGAAAACAATTCTAAAATCACATCAATACCCAAATCTGCCTGAACCGATTCGATATTTTTAGTATTTAGAAAACCTTTTATATACGCCGTTGCCGGATACGGTGTATTCAGTTGTGTAAATGGAGGCGTGATTACAAAAAGTTTTGTTTTCAAAAGAGAATTATTTTTTTGCAAAAATACAAGATATTTAGAGACTTTTCAGGTAAAGATTTTAAAGCTATTCAATTTCATTTTTTAAAACATAAAGTCCGCAATTCTAATTAATTTAAGAATTGCGGACTTTTTATAATTATATAACTTTTTTATCTAAAACTTATGTTCGTCTTTACTAATCACCAAAAATGAAATTAAAGATATAAGTGCCGCTGTCACTAAATAAAAACCTACATAACTCACATCATATGTTTTAGCCAACCAAATTGCAATCATTGGAGCAAAAGCCGCACCAAGAATTCCTGCCATATTGAAGGTTAAAGAAGCTCCAGAATAACGAACTGTTGTTGGAAACAATTCTGATAAAAACGTTCCCAAAGGTCCATAAGTGAATCCCATTAAAGACATTCCGATACATGCAAAAATGGTTACTAAAACAATATTTCCTGAACTCAAAAAGTACGAGAAGAAAAATCCAAAAATGGCGATTGCAGCCGTAGCCAGAATAAGCATTTTACGACGTCCGATTTTATCAGCTACAACAGCTGAAATTGGAATAAACAATGCAAAAAACAATACTGAGAACAATTGAATTAACAATCCATCTCTTTTTATAATTCCTAAATCTGAAGTTGCCCAACTTAAAGTAAAAACTGTCATTAAATAAAAAACCAAAAATGTAGTAATGGCAGCAAATGTTCCGAAGATTAATTGATTTTTATACGATTTTACTAATTCTAAAAAAGGAACTTTTACTTCTTCTTGTTCTTTTTTAGAATTTTCGAATGAAGGTGTTTCAGTAATTTTCGTTCGAATATAAAAACCAACGATAACTAAAAGGGCGCTAGCAATAAAAGGAATTCTCCATCCGAAGTTCATAAAATCTTCATTACTCATAGAATCAGTCAATAACAAGAAAGTTCCACCTGAAAGCAACAAACCGATTGGAGCGCCCAATTGCGGAAACATTCCGTACCAAGCACGTTTGTTTGGCGGAGCATTCTCGATTGCCAATAAAACGGCACCGCCCCATTCTCCTCCTAAACCAACTCCTTGTCCGAATCGGCATAACATCAATAATAGAGGCGCGGCAACACCAATACTTTCATAGCTTGGTAAAAACCCGATGGTAACTGTTGAAATTCCCATTGTCAATAGAGCGGCAACAAGAGTAAATTTACGGCCAATTTTATCTCCATAATGTCCAAAAAATGCGGAACCTAACGGTCGAGATAAAAAGGCAATAGAAAAAGTTGCTAAAGATTCTAGCGTTGCCATTGTCGAATCTGCACTCGGAAAAAATAATTGAGGAAAAACCAATACGGCAGCATTGGCATAAATATAAAAATCAAAAAATTCGATTGTGGTACCAATAAGGCTTCCAAAAAGAACATGTTTTAGAGAGTTCTTTTTATTTGGGTTAGTTTTCATGTAAAATAGATATAACTTTTTTTTGCTTACAAAAATATAGTTTCATTATTAATAATTCATAGTTAGAAGAATTAGTTTTAGAACACTATACATTTTTTAACAAATTTCATGTGTTTTTCATTTTAAAATCAACAATTCCAACCAAAATTAAAAACTTGATTATCGGAGCTTTAAAATAAAAATCAAAATATCAATTCTTAAGCAATTGTTAATAGCGTTTTTAACTGTATATTTTGCTTAAATTTACAGCTGTCAAAAATAAATTTAAAATTATGCCTACCGACTGTATCAGCTTTCAATCTTCTGGATATTTTTCTAAACTAATGCAAGATTATTTAGACCAGAAAACAGAATTAAAAACGCTGTACAATAATTTTCCAACTATAGAAAATTTCGAAAAACAGATTACTGAAAAAGCTGCCAATTTTGACCACAGCAACCGAGCTGTATTGGTTGAAAGTTTGCAAAAGCAATATCAAAATATTGAAATTTCAGATTTAACCAGACAAAACATTTCGCTTTTAGCGCTCGAGAATACTTTTACAATTACAACAGGACACCAGTTAAATCTATTTAGCGGACCGCTGTATTTTTTGTATAAAATTATTTCTACTATTAATTTAACTAAAGAATTAAAATCAAAATATCCTTCCTATAATTTTGTTCCAGTTTATTGGATGGCAACTGAGGATCATGATTTTGAAGAGATTAATTATTTTAATTTTAAAGGAAAAAAAATCCGTTGGAATGCCGAAAGTACTGGACCAGTTGGAAGACTTTCTACAAATGGTTTAGAAGATTTGTTTGAAGTTTATTCTAAAGAATTAGGCTCAAGCACCAACGCAAACTCACTGAAAAAACTTTTTGAAGAAGCTTATTTAAAACACGAAAATCTTGCCGATGCTACTCGCTTTTTAGCTAATAGTTTATTTTCAAATTATGGCTTAGTTATTCTAGATGCAGACAATGCCGATTTAAAACGTGCTTTTATTCCTTTTATTAAAGAAGAATTAGAAAATCAAACTTCCTTTAAAACTGTTCAAAAATCAATTGAAAAACTTCAAAATTATAATGTTCAGGTAAATCCGCGTGAGATTAATTTATTTTACATTGAAGATAAACTGCGCGAGAGAATTATTTTTGAAAATGATAAATATATCGTCAATAACACCAAAATTTCATTTTCGAAAGAAGAAATATTTAAATTGTTAGAAAGCAATCCAGAAAAATTCAGTCCGAATGTAATTATGCGTCCGCTTTATCAGGAAATTATCTTGCCAAACCTTTGTTACATTGGCGGAGGCGGAGAAATTGCTTATTGGTTAGAATTGAAAGGCTTTTTTGATGCCGTAAATATTACTTTTCCGATTTTGTTAGTTCGAAATTCCGTTCTTTTAGCTACCGAAAAACAGGCTAAAAAAGCCGATAATTTAAATTTATCTTGGAAAGATTTATTTAGTAAATCAGAGAATTTAATTAATGAAATAACGTATAAACTTTCTCCATTTCCAATAGATTTAACAGAGCAAAAAGAAGCGCTAGAAAAACAGTTTAATTATTTATTTGAATTGGCTGAAAAAACAGATAAATCTTTTTCTGGAGCCGTAAAAGCGCAAGAAGTAAAACAAAAGAAAGGTTTAGAAAATTTAGAAAAACGTTTATTAAAAGCTCAAAAAAGAAAATTGCATGATCAATTACAGCGTGTGAATGATTTACAATGCGAATTGTTTCCTAATTATGGACTTCAAGAACGCCAAACTAATTTTTCTGAGTTTTATTTAGAAAACGGAGAGCAGTTAATTCCGCTTTTAATTCAAAAATTAAAACCTTTAGAACATAATTTTGACATCATAATAATCTAAAATAATTATCTTTAAAAATTCAAAGTAATTATTTCGGAAACAAATAACCAGCTCATCTCCGAAATTATTGCTCTCTCAAACCAAATAGAATTATATTTTATAACCTATTAACTAACTAACCAAATGGTAAGAGAACGCCTAATTTCCCTTGATGTCTTTCGCGGACTGACTATTTTATTGATGACTATTGTAAACAATCCAGGTGACTGGGGAAATGTTTATCCGCCGCTTTTGCACGCGCATTGGAACGGATGTACGCCAACAGATCTAGTATTTCCATTTTTTATTTTTATAATGGGAGTTGCTGTGCCATTAGCAATGCCAGAGAAAACTTATGATGGTACTACTTTTAATAAAATACTGATTCGTTCTTTGAGAATGTTCTGTCTTGGAATTTTCTTTAACTTTTTCGGCAAAATTCAATTATTTGGATTAGACGGAATTCCGCTTCTTATTGGACGTTTAGCCATTACTATTGCAGTTGGTTATGCTTTAATGGGAAATTTCAGCAATAGATTAAAAAATATATTTGCGTTTGGAATACTCTTAATTTATCTAATTCTAGCCTATGGAGGTTTTGAAAATTATCAAGATGTAAGATTACCTGGAGTTTTGCAACGTATTGCAATTGTTTATTTTGTGGTTTCACTTTTACATTTAAAGACATCTAGAAAAACGCAAATTATTACTGGAGTCATTTTGCTTTTAGGATATTGGGGATTAATGACTTTAGTTCCAGTTCCAGGAATAGGAGAAGCCAATTTAGACAGAGGAACCAACTTAGCAGCGTGGATAGATAGCGTTTTACTAAAAGGCCATATGTATCACGAAACTAACACTTGGGATCCTGAAGGTATTTTAAGTACATTACCATCAATCGTAAACGGAATTATTGGCTTAATTATCGGACAAATTTTATTACTCAGCGTTAGCAAAGTACAAAAAGCAATTACAATGGGAAGAATTGGAACTGTATTGCTTTTTCTTGGAATAATCTGGGATTTAGTTTTTCCTATAAATAAATCAATCTGGACAAGCAGCTACGTTTTATATACAACAGGACTGGCAACAGTTTGTTTAACTGGTTTATATTATTTAATTGATATTAAGGAATATAAAAAAGGTTTCAAACTATTTATAATCTGGGGAGTAAACCCAATGATAGTTTTCTTTGCTTCGCAGATTATTCCGCAAGCTTTGGTTATGATTCGTTTTCAAAATCCATCAAATCCGGGAGAGCAAACCAATTTATTAGATTATTTATACCGCTTTGGAATTGCTCCACTATTCAGTAATCCAATGGCGGCTTCTTTGGCTGGAGCCTTAACATATGTCGCAATCTGGTCTTTTATTTTATGGATCTTTTATCGAAATAAATTAATTTTTAAAGTTTAGACTTTAAAACTAGAATATACTGAGACGCACGGTTGTGCGTCTTTTTTATTGTAAATTTTGAGATTTTACAGTTTCTTTTTCAAAATAGCATTCGAACGTATTTTAATTAAGAATTTATTAAAATCAATTCATAAAAAAAGTATACTTTTGCACAAAATTTAATAAAATATAAAAATGGCAACAAATAGAACTTTTACAATGATTAAACCAGATGCTGTTGCAAACGGACACATCGGGAATATCTTAGCAATGATTACTAACGGTGGTTTCAAAATCGTTTCATTAAAATTAACTCAATTAACTGTTGCAGATGCAAAAGCATTTTATTCAGTTCACGCAGAAAGACCTTTCTACGGAGAATTAGTTGAATTCATGTCTCGCGGACCAATTGTTGCTGCTATTTTAGAAAAAGACAACGCAGTAGAAGATTTCAGAACTTTAATTGGAGCTACAAACCCAGCTGAAGCTGCTGAAGGAACTATTCGTAAAGCATACGCTACTTCTATCGGAGAAAATGCAGTTCACGGATCTGACAGCGACGAAAACGCTGCTATAGAAAGCGCATTCCATTTTGCAGGAAGAGAGCAATTCTAATAAATTAGTTATCAGTCACAGTTTTCAGTGATTGTCATTCATAAAAAAATGCTGTTTGGTTTACAAACAGCATTTTTTTATTTCATAGTTAGAACTATTTTCTCTCTCCTAAATCAGTCACATTTTCTTTCAAGCGTAACTTTAAAGCATCAAAATTTTTATGGTAAAAACTCGAAATGCAACCTATTCTTTTTCCTTTTTCAAGAATAAAAATTGATTCATAAGTAATTCCCCTACCAGACTCAAATACATTTACGAAACCATCTAATGCAATATTTTTATACTCGATGGTTTTTCCAATCCCAAGGTAACGTCTCGTCATAATGCTATCTTGAGTAATTTTTATACTGTTCGCTCTAATTCTTAAAGCTTTAAACCAAAAGATGGCTATAAGTGTTAAAAGCAAAACTGGAAAAATCGCGCTTACATCTGGCGAAACAAAATACAAATAAACAGCTAATAGAGGAAAAACACTTAGATAAGCGATCAAAATAATTGGAAAAACTTTGAATTTTGATTCTAGATATACCATAATTAAACTCTCTTATTTAGCAACGAAGAATTATCTTAAAACCACCTCTTTCACAACCTCACGTCCTAATTCTTCGTTAATCATTTTTACGATTTTAGACTTTCCATGACTTAATTCTTCGCGCAGAACCGCTGAACCTAATTCAACATAAAGCGTGCTTCCTTTTAAAACAACATTTCTGGTATAGGTATTTACTCCGCTCCCCATCAATTGTTTCCAAGCATCACGTACATCAATTTGATCCATTCCTGGCTGTAGTTTATTCACCTGAATAATCTGTTGCAAAACAGCGCTAATTGTAGATTCGTTATTTAGTCTTTTCGCCATCGTTCAAAAGATTTATTGGTGCTGCTTTTTTATAATGATATTCTATTTTTTGAGGATTTTTAGTTACAAACTTTTCATCAGAGATTAAAATAATTTCCTCACTCCATTTTGCATAATCTGTTTTATAATCTAAAAAAGCCTGTTCTCCAGCAAAACGAACTGAAACGTTCTCAAACGTATCTGTCGTTAAAAATGTACCATCAAATTGAGGCATTACTTTGGTTCGAACTCCTTTATTATTTTTAATTTGAAAAAAGTCAAAAGTTTCGTTCATTTTATATTCTTTCTCCTCACCTTTCTCAAAAATAACTTTTTCAATTTCCCAATAGCCGTTTAATTTAGCAATATCGCTAGGTTTAATCTCCTGTTTGCAACTCACAAATAAAAGCGACAAAACCAAAATCATAAAAGTGTTTTTCATAAATAATATATATTTTTTTTAGCAGCTACTTAATTCGTTAGCCGACTATATCGTCTCGATAATGTTTGCAGAAATGTTTCTCGGACTACAAAGATAGTCTTATAATCATCAAAAGAAATACTTTTATATTAATTATTTCTTTCTAAAAAAAAACAGCAAAATACCTTATTCTGATTATTTAAAAACTTCTAGAGGCAATGATTATTTAAAAAATTAAGGATTTTTATACCCAAATGCTCTACTTAAAAACTAAACTAAAAATCAAATTTAAAATACCGATTTTCAATTAAAATGAAAAAAATATTACTACTGTTTTTTAGCTCTCTATTTCTATTTTCAAAATGCAATCAACCCAAAGAAGAAAAAAAAGCCCCTATAAAATCTGAAAAATATTCAAAAGAAAACGAGAGTAAAACTGACACTCTTTCCACAAAAAAAAGCATCTTAAAAAGTACAAATTCAGAAGATTCTCCAATAAAAATCGTTAAAGCAATACTAATTAACAATAGCTATTCTCATCATAAAGACATCAAAATAGTCTACAAGAATACTAGCCAAAAAATGATTAAAGCCATAAAACTTAAATGGTTCTGCATCAATGCATTTGAAGAACCAGCAAGCGGCAATTATTTTTATGGTGAAGGAAATTTTAATGGAAACATAACTGGCTTAATAAAATCTGGAGAAACCAAATCAAAAATCTGGGAAGATTTCTCAACTGATGCGGATAAAATCATTAAGGTCACAATTTATTATATTGTTTATAATGACGGAACTAAATGGGAATTAAACGAAGAAAAAACTTCAATATAATCTATATAAATCTAAAAATAAGTTCGTTAACAGATTAAACTTTTTTGCATATTTTTGGTCAAACCCCAAACCAAAAACCAAAAACATGACCAAATCAATTTGCTCAATCCTGTTAGCGCTATTTTTTATAGCCTGCAGTAAAGATTCATCTGAAACTGATTCAATTTCAACTCCAGATGAAAACATGTATTTCCCTCCCCTAACAGGAACTACTTGGGAAACAAAATCAATTTCTGAACTAAAATGGAATCAAAGTGCCGTACAGCCATTATTAGATTATTTAGAACTAAAAAACTCTAAATCGTTTATCATATTGGTAAATGGCAGAATTGTTTTAGAAAACTATTTCAACAAACATTCAGCAACAACAAGCTGGTATTGGGCTAGCGCAGGAAAAACGCTAACTTCTACCATGACCGGAATCGCACAGCAAGAAGGTCTTTTAAACATCAATAATAAAGTATCCGATTATATTGGAACTGGATGGACAAGTGAAACTTTAGCTCAAGAAAATCAAATTACCTGCAAAAATTTACTTTCTATGACTTCAGGACTTGACGACAGCACAGACGATGTTGATCCTGAAGATTTAATCTACAAAGCCGATGCAGGAAAAAGATGGGCCTATCACAATGTATATGTCAAACTTCAAGATGTTGTGGCAAAAGCAAGCAAGCAAACTTGGGCGAATTATTTCAATACCAAATTAAGAGATAAAATTGGAATGGACGGAATTTGGGTACAACTTGGCGTTAATAGCGTTTACACAAGCACCACAAGAAGCATGGCACGTTTCGGATTATTAATGCTTAATAAAGGAAAATGGGAAAATAATACCATTTTAAATGAAGGCTTTTTTAATGAAGCTACTTCGACTTCACAAAACATAAATTTAGCATATGGTTATTTATGGTGGCTTAATGGCAAATCAAGTTATCATTTACCGCAATCGCAACTTAACTTTCAAGGAAGCATTATTCCAACTGGACCAAGCGATATGTTTATGGCTTTAGGAAAAAACGATCAAAAAATTTATGTGGTTCCAAGTAAAAAAATGGTGGTAATCAGAATGGGAGATGCAGCAGACGATGCAAATTTAGCATTATCAGATTTTGACAAAACGTTATGGGAAAAGATTAATGCTTTATACAAATAAAAAACAAAACAAAAGAGCTTTTAAAATTTTTAATAATTTTAAAAGCTCTTTTTAGTTATTTAATATAATATATTATCGATTAGTGCGCATTCTTTTAAGAACTCCCATAAAGAAGAAAACTATTCCTAAAACTAATAAAACATAATAAACCGAGAGATTACTATCTTTCAAAACATTAGCCAAGACAAAACATATAACGCTCGCAAAATAAAAAGCAACAGCAGATATATTTTTTAAAGATTCAAAATTCATTATAATTTTATTTAAAGAAACTGTCTACGAATTCGTATTTATTAAAGACTTGTAAATCTTCAATTCCCTCGCCTACACCAATATATTTGACTGGAATTTGAAATTGATCTGAAATACCAATTACAACTCCTCCTTTTGCTGTTCCGTCTAATTTTGTTACAGCAAGCGAAGTTACTTCTGTTGCCGCAGTAAATTGTTTAGCTTGCTCAAAAGCATTTTGTCCTGTAGAACCATCCAAAACTAAAAGCACATCATGAGGCGCATCTTCTACGACTTTTTGCATTACACGTTTAACCTTTGTCAGCTCATTCATCAAATTGATTTTATTATGAAGACGTCCAGCAGTATCAATAATAACAACATCAGCATTTTGCGCAACAGCAGATTGCAAAGTATCAAAAGCCACAGAGGCTGGATCGCTTCCCATATTTTGTCTTACAATTGGCACATCAACCCTATCTGCCCAAACTTGCAATTGGTCAATTGCAGCGGCACGAAAAGTATCTGCAGCACCTAAAACAACTTTATGGCCTGCTTTTTTAAACTGATACGCCAATTTACCAATCGTTGTTGTTTTACCAACGCCATTCACTCCAACAACCATTAAAACGTAAGGTTTTTTATCTTTCGGAATTTCAAATTCTGTTGCTTCACCTGTATTGGTTTCAGATAATAAAGCCCCTATTTCATCACGAAGAATTTGATTTAATTCTTCAGTTCCAAGATATTTATCTTCAGCAACACGCTTTTCAATTCTTGAAATGATTTTCAAAGTCGTATTTACACCAACATCTGAAGCTACAAGAACCTCTTCCAGATTATCTAAAACATCGTCATCGACTTTAGATTTTCCGGCTACAGCTTTACTTAACTTTGAAAAAAAAGTAGTTTTTGATTTTTCAAGACCTTTGTCTAAAGTCTCTTTTTTATCAGTAGAGAATAATTTTTTAAAAAAACTCATTTTTTGTAGATTATTTGATTATCTGACTTCTGAATTATCAGAAATCCAAATCTTTAAAGAAAGCCAATTGTTTTAAATCTAGCCCCGATTACTTCACATAATTTTTATTTCAATCGGAGTTCAGTGAACTACGTTTGAAACGAAAATCTTTTTATTTTGGGGTTCAAAATAAAAGATTGCAGTGAAAAGCGGGAATCCATGTTTAAAAAAGCGAATTGTTGTGCTTCTTTAAATTTTAAGACAAATATAGGTAATAAAAAAGCTACTTCCGAATGAAAGTAGCTTTTCTATATAATGTAATTGTAATTATTTCTTTTTCAAGAATTCATCAACTTCTTCAGGAGCCATAATAGATTCTACGAATGTATATGCACCAGTTTTAGGAGATTTTACCATTTTAATGGCTTTTGACAATCTCTTAGAAGCTGTTTGTAACGATGCTACGGTTTTCTTTGCCATGATTCAAATGTTATTTGAAGTTTTTCATAAAACTCGAAATGGCTAAACCATTTGAGATTTATAAAAATCTCTAATTATTACTTAATTTCTTTGTGAACAGTTACTCTTTTTAAAACTGGATTAAATTTTTTAATCTCTAGTCTATCTGGAGTATTTTTTTTGTTCTTAGTTGTAATATATCTAGAAGTTCCTGGAACACCAGAAGTCTTGTGCTCAGTACATTCTAAAATTACCTGGATTCTATTACCTTTCTTTGCCATCTTGCTATATATTTATTTAGGAAAAGATTATTTGATAAATCCTTCTGACTGCGCTTTTTTCAAAACTGCAGTGATTCCATTTTTATTAATTGTTTTTATCGTAGATGCTGCTACTCTAAGAGTAATCCATCTATCTTCTTCTGGAAGATAAAAACGCTTTTTAACTAAGTTTACAGAAAACTTTCTCTTAGTTTTGTTCATAGCGTGAGAAACGTTATTTCCTACCATCGCTCTTTTACCTGTAAGGTCACAAACTCTTGACATTATACTTATCTTTTATCGTTATTCAAAATCAGGGTGCAAAGAAAAGAAAAATAAACCATTGTAGCAAAAAATTATTGCACAATTTTTAAAATTTCTTTCTGTAGTATTTCCAAACTCTTAACAGTTGCCCTATCTATCACTTTTTCACGCGGTTGTCCGAAGTTAAATTCTTCTACAATTACTCCGCTTGGAGTTGCTAAAGCAATAAAAACAGTGCCAATTTCGGCATCAGAATCACCTTTTGACGGGCCCGCATTGCCCGTGGTTGCTATTCCGTAGTCTGTTTTTAGTAAGCTTTTCACATTCAAAGCCATAGCAGACGCAACCTCAGCACTTACTACCGAAAATTCATCAATTAGATTTTGAGAAACACCAAGAAGATTTATTTTTACTTCTGTTGCATACGAAACAATGCTTCCTTTAAAATAACTCGACGATCCCGGAACAGCCGATAAAAGTGACGCAATTCTTCCGCCTGTACAACTTTCTGCTGTTGAGACTGTTTTATTTTCTTTAGAAAGCAATTTACCTATAACAGTTTCTATTGTTTCATTTTCTTCATAACCTACAATTATATCATGAATTATGGCATCCAAAGATTTTACGTTAGATTCAATAGCTTCTTCTAACAATTCTTTATCAGTTCCGCGAGCCGTTAGGCGCAAACGAACTCTTCCTGGATTTGGCAAATAAGCCAGTTTTATAAATTCTGGAAGATTATTTTCCCATTGCTCAATACGTTCTGCTACTAAACTTTCACCTTGTCCGTATGTCAAAATGGTTTTATGGATAATATAAGGACGTTTGTATTCGCGTACAATTTTTGGAATTATCTGCTCTTCTACCAAATATTTCATTTCATAAGGAACTCCCGGAAGCGAAATAAAAACGGTATTTTCTTTTTTCATCCACATTCCTGGAGCAGTTCCAACTTGATTGTGCAAAACCGTACAAGTTGAAGGCACTAAAGCCTGATCTTTATTCAATTGCGAAATAGGTCTTTTATAAAAACCTTCAATTAATTGCGTCACATGCGCCAGAACTTCGGGATTTACAACCAATTCATCATCAAAATATTCGCAGAAAGTTTTTTTGGTTACATCGTCTTTAGTCGGACCTAATCCGCCTGTTATAATTACGACATCTACTCTATTTTGAAACTGCGCAAAGGTGTCTAAAATATGTTTTTTATCATCGCTGATAGAAAGCATTTCTACCACCTCAACTCCAATTCTGTCTAATGATTTAGCAATAAAAGCTGAATTTGTATCTACGATTTGACCAATTAGAATTTCATCCCCAATTGTTATAATTGCTGCTTTCATATTTATTTAGGAAAGTTTTACCTGAATAAAACAGGTTATTATAAAAGAAGTAAATCAGTATTTGAACCTAATTACATAAAAAACAAATACTTTCAAAATTAGAAAACAAAACCCAATCCTTTTCAATATTAAGAATTGGGTTCTGATTATATATTACAAATCAAAGTCTTTTTTTATCTCTTTGATTGCTTCTTTAACTTGTATTTTAATACTCTTAAAGGTTTCTATAATATCCTTTTTCTTGCCTTCTGCTTTTGTCCAAGCTTCAACCTGAAGAATTTCTTCAAAAGCTACATTTAACCCCATCAAGTCTAAGGTTGGCTTTATTTTATGTGCATACGAATACGCGTATTTATGATCCTTTTTCTTAATTCCTTCTTTAATTTGTTTTAAATCTTCTGGAACTTCTGTAACAAATAAAGTTAAAATCTGATTTACAAATTCAGGATCGTTATCTGAAAGCGCATACACTTTCGAAAGGTTGTACTTTAAAGCCATTATTTTACTTGTATTCTGAATAATTTTTTATCTTCTAAAAAGCCTTCTAAAACATCATTTGGTTTTACAGCCGAAACACCTGCTGGCGTTCCTGTAAAAATAATATCTCCAATTTTTAATGTAAAAAATTGTGACACATGCGAAATCAACTCATCAATCTTCCAAAGCATCATGCTTGAATTTCCTTTTTGAATCGTTTCACCATTTGTTTTCAATTCAAAATTAAGATTTTCCATAGAAACAAAATCAGTTTTTGGCAAAAAATCTCCAATAACCGCCGAACCGTCAAATGCCTTGGCTTTTTCCCACGGAAGTCCTTTTTCTTTTAATTTACTTTGTAGATCTCGCGCTGTAAAATCGATTCCTACACTAATATCATCATAATATTTATGAGCAAATTTAGGCTCAATATATTTTCCAACTTTATTAATCTTTACGATTATTTCAATTTCATGATGCACATCTTCAGAAAACTCTGGAATTACAAACGGATGCTGTTTTAACAAAACCGCAGAATCTGGCTTCATAAAAACAACTGGCTCGCTCGGACGTTCGTTTTTTAATTCTTCTATATGATTGGCATAATTCCTGCCGACACAGATAATCTTCATTTTTTTTTTATAGGTTCTAAGCTTCTAAGGCGCTAAGTTTCTAAGGCAAAAAAAACTCAGAACCTTAGAAACTTAGCGCCTTAGAAGCTTATTTCGTGTTTAATTTTCTTAATTTAATTGCTGTCAAAACTTTTTTGGTATATAAAGGGAAATCTGCATTTTGAATCCAGCTGAAATATCCCGGCTCAGATTCTAAAACTTTTTCCACTTTTGCTCCTTTATGTTTTCCAAATGTAAAAATTTCTTCGTCATCTTTATCAAAAGCGATCATTCCGGCAAAATCGGCGATTTTTTTACGTGTCGTAAATTCAGACAAAGATTTCATGTCATTTTCCAATTCTGGATAACGATCTAATTGCGCTTTTAAGATTTCGTAAGTTGCCATTGTATCTGCTTCAGCCGAATGCGCATTTTCAAGACTTTTTCCGCAATAAAATTTCAAAGCCGCACTCAAAGTACGTTCTTCCATTTTATGGAAAATCGTTTGCACATCTACAGAAACTTTATTCTTCATATCAAAATCGACTCCAGCACGAAGTAATTCTTCTGCGAGAAGCGGAATATCAAAACGATCTGAGTTGAATCCACCCAAATCACTGTCTTTAATCATATTATGAATTTGCGACGCCAATTCTGCAAAAGTAGGCTCATTAGCTACTTTTTCGTCAGTGATTCCATGAACTGCAGTAGTTTGCGGAGGAATTGGAATTGTTGGGTTAACCAACCAGGTTTTACTTTCTTTGTTTCCGTTAGGAAAAACTTTGAATATTGAAATTTCTACGATTCTATCTTTACCGATGTCAATTCCCGTTGTTTCGAGATCAAAAAAGCAAATTGGTTTGTTAAGTTTTAATTCCATTTCTAATTTTTATAAGTTTACAAATGTAATTTTTAAAGCCGAATATCCTCCTTTATTCTGATTTTTTTTGCCTAAAAATGCTTTCAATTTCGAGAATTTAACATTTAGAAAACAAGCTTTAAATAAGTTTACACAGCAATCTTAACTTTTTCGTACAAAAAAAATCCGACAAGTTTAAAACCTATCGGATTTGAATTTATTTTTATGATGAAATTTTAGAAATCTCTATCTACATCAAAAGCTTCTAAATATTCTGCTACTCTTTTTACAAAACTTCCACCTAAAGCTCCGTCAACAACTCTATGATCGTAAGAGTGCGACAAGAACATTTTCTGACGAATTCCAATAAAATCACCTTCTGGAGTTTCTATTACCGCAGGCACTTTACGAATTGCACCAAGAGCTAGAATTCCCACTTGCGGCTGGTTGATAATTGGCGTTCCAAAAACACTTCCAAAAGTACCAACGTTTGTTACAGTATAAGTTCCGCCTTGCGTGTCGTCTGGTTTTAGTTTTCCAGCTTTTGCACGGTTTCCTAAATCGTTTACCGCTTTTGCCATTCCAACCAAATTCAATTGATCTGCATTTTTAATTACAGGAACAATTAAATTTCCGTTTGGTAAAGCTGCCGCCATTCCTAAATTGATATTTTTCTTTTTAATGATATAATCGCCATCAACAGAAATGTTCATTCCAGGGAAATCTTTCAAAGCTTTTGCAACTGCTTCCATCATAATTGGAGTAAAAGTCAACTTTTCGCCTTCTCTTTTTTCAAAAGCTGTTTTTACTTTATCTCTCCATTTTACAATATTAGTCACATCAACTTCGATGAAAGACTGAACGTGAGCCGAAGTCTGAACCGAAGCCGTCATATAACCTGAAATCAGTTTACGCATCCTGTCCATTTCGACAACTTCATCAGCTCCGTTTACAGAAACAGGAACTGCCTGCTGGCTTTTTTGAACCGCTGGTTCAACTGCTTTTGGAGCTTCAGCAACAGGTTTTGGAGTTTCTTCAACCGCTTTAGGAGTTTGAACAGCTCCAGATTTACGATCTTCTATATATTTTAAAATATCTTCTTTTGTTACACGTCCGTCTTTTCCTGAACCAGACATATTTTCAAGCTCATTTAAAGAGATACCTTCTTCTTTTGCAATATTTTTTACTAATGGAGAAAAGAATTTATCTGATCCCGAAGTTTCGGGAGAGAAATCCTGTGTAGACGAAACTGTTTCTTTTACTTCTTCAATTGATTTTTCAATTTCAGCAACTTCTGCAGGAGCATCAGCTGTTTCCTGAACTGCATTTACAGCTTCAGGCGCAGTTGTTTCACCGCCTTCAGTTTCAATAATAGCGATAGTTTGACCTACTTGCACCAAATCATCTTTACCAAACAATTGCTCAACTAAAATTCCTGATACTTCACTAGGCACTTCGCTGTCAACTTTATCTGTTGCAATTTCGAGTACAGCTTCATCAGCTTCAATTTTGTCTCCAACCTCTTTCAACCAATTGGTAATGGTTGCTTCAGCGACGCTTTCTCCCATTTTCGGAAGCTTTAATTCAAATCTTGCCATATTGTTAATCTAAAAGATGTTTTTGATTTTCAGATTGCGAATTTAATGAAATTTTTAAACATAAATTACACTTAATATAATTTTTCACTCAATTTTCACTATTTGCCCTCTGTCATTCCTTGAATTACTTCCAATAATAAAACTTGTCTTTTTGGGAAAAATTTTAAAAGTAACCTGCTTATCTTTAAGAGTTTCTATGATTTCGATACATTTTTTGAATGAAATATAGTGATTATCCAAAACGATCTCCGCCTTTTTACCCTTTAAAATCAGGCACGAATTTACCATTTTTTCTCCGTTGAAATCTAAAAAATCAACTTTATTTTCCAAAATCGAAGCCAGTTTTTTAGTGAAATTCTCATTTTCGGAGTATAAAAAATAACTTTCCGGCAATGGGTTTTCTTTTGGTTTTCCTTGAAACATTTTCGCAATTGAAAATAAAAAAGCACCAATTTTAATAAAGATACTAAAGAACCTCGATTTCTTAAAGTGTTTTTGATAAAAGAAATTCATCGCTTCCTGAAAATGCATCATGTATTTTTCGTCTTTTATCGTACTTTCTCCTTTATAATGCAAAACTGTCGTTTCGTGAAAATAGTAATTGTTCTTTTTTAACTGCAAAGCGCGGTAAGACAAATCTATATCGTCTGCGTACATAAAACAATTTTCATCAAAACCATCGAGGTCTTCATATAATTTTCTTTCTAAAAACATAAAAGCGCCAACCAGAATATCGACTTTTCCTGTTTCGTTTTCTTTTAAATGTTGTGCATAATATTGATTGAATACTTTTGCATTCGGAAAAATTTTATACAAACTAAAAATCTTAGTAAAGGCAATCCAAGGCGTTGGAATTCCTCTTTTACTTTCGGGTAGAAATGCTCCAGTTCCGTCAATTAATTTACAGCCAATAATACCGAGATTGTTTTGCCTTTCGGCGAAAGCCAGAATTTTAGCAAATGTATCTTCGGCAACAACGGTATCAGGATTTAGAATGCAGATGTACTTCCCTTTCGCTTGACGAAAACCTATATTATTCCCTTTTGGAAAACCAAAATTTTCTTTGTTTTCAATCAGTTTTACATCGGGAAACTTTTCTTTCATCATCAAAACGCTATTGTCTGATGAATTGTTATCTACTACAATAATTTCGGCATCGATTCCTGCAATTGCTTCCTGAACACTTAAAACACATTGTTCCAGAAAGTAACGCACATTATAATTCAGAATAATAACCGATAACTGCATGAAAATTTGCTCTTGTAGATTTTGCCCGAAAGTTAGAAATTTTCTGATAACCCTAAGCGCAATGACCAATCGTTTTTACTAATTCCGTAATCGAGCGCTAGATTACTGCCATTTCTTTTATTCCATTTGATACGAATTCCAGTTCCGACGGCAGGATTCCATTTTTTAAATTGATAGGTTTCTAATTTTGAAACCGAAGAAATATTGGTAAAAAATACAGCACCAAAAAAACCATTTCGAGTAATATCTGTTCGATATTCGGTTTCAAAATAAATAAGCGCATTACTTCTGTATCTGTTTTTGGTAAATCCGCGTCCAGTTTTTCCGTCACGATCCCAACCAATACTTGGCAAATCTAAATAATGAGGTTTTCCGCCGAAAGTAGACCAATAAAAAGCTCTTGATGCCCAAACTCGGTGTTTGGTTTTACTAAAAGAATGATATTTACGCGCATCTATATATAATGACTGCCATTTATCTCCTTCGACTCCGCTTGTATTAATACGAAAATCGGCTTCAACATATAACCCTTGTTTTGGATTTATGATATTTTCTCGAGAATCATACAAACCTTGAATTGCAAATCCGAAAGAGGTTTCATCTGTATAATCTCCTTTCATATATTGATTATAATCTGTTTCTTGATCTATATAAGATTCCTCAGAAATATTTTGATAATTATCAAGAAGAAATCCCATTCCTAAACGATAATTTCCAACAATTTTCTTTGTTACAAACTGATAAAATCGCCATTGTTGATAATCAAGCGTAGACATTTTTGCTTTAGAATCATGTTCACCCAAACCATAAGTATCTTGAGGATAAATCATATAGCGATAATCTCCAATAAAATTCCATTTGTTCTCACTTGTATAAACATAAGATTGAATAGGAAAAACATATTGTTTTGTAAAACTAAAATATGGCGAAAAAGTAACTTGAGACATTTTGGTATTTTCATGATCTTCGCTCAAATAAAATGTGGTTAAAAACGAAACGACCAAACCAGTACTTGAATTGACATCTACAGGAACGGGAAGCAAAGAGAACGCCAGCTTTTTTTGACTGTCTTTTTTTATGGTATCGTTCTTATCAAAAATTTTATGAATAACGTCTAGTATATCTCTATTTCCCACGGTTAAGCTATCGTTTTGCGCATTACAAAACGAACTTATTAATAAAAAAAGAAAAACATATCTAATTTCTAAACTATTCATTCACAATATTTTAAAACCCACTTCTTACAAATTTAAAATTTTAATTAAGAATTATGCTGAATTTTTTAAGCGAATAAAAAAGATTTTAAAATGCCCCATAAAAGCTATATTTGATTTTACTAATTATCCGATTTAAAAAGTCTTATGCGTCAATTATTAATCTGTCTTTTAGTTTTTAGTTTTCTTTGTTTTTCTGCAAAAGCACAAGGAAAACGAGAAAATCTGGTAAAATCTAACAAATGGTTCATTGCAGGTCCTTCAAAAGAAAGTGAGAAAACAATAAATTCTGTTCGATTAAAAAAAGGAGTAATTACAGTTACCGCAAAAGATAATCCGAAAGGAGAAATTGAGCTGAATGTTATGATTACGTCATCTGAAACTAATGACGGAATTCCGACAAATCTTCCGAGTGACTCCAAATTTCTTGAAATTACTTATCAATCCTCGCAAATAATAAAATTGCAAGCAAGAGAAGGAAATTCTGAAGGAATGGGCTGTGTGCACGGCGGCTCACATCCGAGAGTTAGCTTGCCAGCTTCTCTAAATAAATTTAAAACTGTAAAAATTCCTTGGGCAGATTTTAAACAGGATGAACTTCCTGATGGAAAGCTTTTGGATATTCATAATTTATGCAAATTCAACTTTGTGAATTATAATCCAATTTCTGGATCTGTATTGAAGATTAAATCTGTTATTATAGATTGATATTTTAATTTTAACGAAAAGGGCGCAAAGGGTTTTCGCAAAGGGCACAAAGTTTTTTTAAGTGAGTTTTATAAACTTCAAAGCCCGCAAAGCTTTGTGTAGAATAAGCTTTGCGAACTTTTATATTTTTAAATATTCCTCACAAATTTCTCAGTGTGCTTTGCGAAAACCCTTTGCGCCCTTTGCGTTAAAAAAATTCATCTTAACAAAACTATAAATGCAACTGAATTTTATATCTATTTAAGATTTTCATCACAAAAAGCATAATCGTAGAAAAAACCAAAGACCAAATAATTCCTGGAACACCTTCTCTAAAATATCCTGGAATTATATGAATATTAAATGCTTTACAGAAATAATAAATTACTCCCGGAAGTATATAAATAAGAAGCGGATTTGCTGCTGCTGGCATAAAAAATTCACTCCATTTTGTTTGTTTTTTAACTTCCATAAGCCAATATAAAAAGTAAAATAAGATCGTACAGATTCCTGCTGACAGCATTGTCCACGACGGAGTTCCTTGTATTTTTGAGATTCCGAATAAAGGTCTTAAGCCAAATCCGACTGCAAAAAACAGAGCTATAAAAGCAATCACCGCCCAATTGATTTTATTTTCAATTTTTCGATCGAAAAAGAGAAGCGAAATTATAATTCCAGCAGAAACAAGTGCTGCGTGCGTAAGATGTCCAGCAATAAAACTCAGCCAAGAAGTATTTTGAACAAATGAATTTTCGGTCAAGTTTAGAGAATTCATTATAACACTAAATATCAGAAAACCGATCATTGCCCATAAATTTCCAGAAACCAGCCAATAATAAATAACCGTAAAAAGATAAGCCCAACCGATTAATCCGAGAATTCCCCACCATTTTGGAGTCATTCCTCTTTCTCCAGTATCCTGAATATACAAAAAGTAAAGTGCAATGAGAACTAAAATTCCTCCATATTGCAACACATTTTTGAGCCAAAGCGGAAAATCTTTAGGATATTTATTCCAAATCGGAATTGGCATTATATAAGCTAAAAGTCCCCAAAAAGCAGGAGCGATAATCATTTTAGATGCATCGTAACCATATTCTGCATTTACCATAAAAACACCAATAACGATAAGAGCCAAAGCTCTTTTAAAAGTATGAGTCCAAATCGTTTTGGTGCTGTCTGCTTTTATTAATCTGGCATTAAATGCAAAAGGAACAGACATTCCGACAATAAATAAAAAAGCTGGAAAAACAAGATCTACAAAAGTCATGGCATCCGCGTCTGCGGGCATGTGTTTCATCCATTGCGGGACATTTGAAATACTTGCCAATTCGTTTACAAAAATCATTACAAAAATGGTAATTCCACGTAAAGCATCAATAGAAATAATTCTTTGATTAAACAAATTCTCTTTTATTTTCATAATTTTTTACAGTTTTACTAAAAATCAAATATAAGATAATTCTAAAACGGCTAATTAGAATTTCTACATTAATTTTGTAAGCTATAAATTTGAGTTATAAAGTTTTGCCCCATGTTATCTTTTTTCAAATCTAAGCCTATCTTAAAGGATCTATTAGACGGGAGTTTTGTAGATATCCATTCTCATGTTTTGCCAGGAATTGATGACGGAGCGCAAACTATTTCAAGTTCTATAGCACTTGCTTCATCTTTACAAGAAATAGGAGTTTCTCGAATTATTACAACGCCACACATTAATCATTATGTTTGGAATAATTCTCCAGAAATCATAAAAAACAAACTTCAGGAAACTCAAAATGCATTTTTAGAAAATAATATTCAAGCACCAATTCAGGCTGCAGCAGAATATTTTATAGACGATTGGTTTGCGAATCATTTTAAAGAAGAAAGATTATTAACCTTAAAAGACAATTATGTTTTGGTTGAAATGTCTTATCTAAATGCGCCTTTAACACTTTATAAAACTATTTTCGAATTGCAAGTTGCAGGTTATATTCCGGTTTTGGCGCATCCTGAGCGTTATACTTTTTTTCATAAAAAATTTAGCGAATACAAAAAGCTTAAAGATGCAGGCTGTCTTTTTCAATTAAATCTTCTTGCTGCCGTAGAATATTATGGTTCAAAAATTGCCAAAACTGCCGATGAGCTTTTAAAAAAAGGAATGTATGATTTTTGCGGAACTGATGTTCATCATAAAAACCATATTAGAGCTTTCGATCAAAAAATAAAAATTGATAATGTTGATAATTTAAAAGAAATTATAGCCAATAATCATTTTTTTAGATATTAAATCTAATAGGCATTTTCTTCTCCTTTAAGAATATTGATAATCGTTTTTATGACAATTTTTATATCTAGAAGAAAACTCCAATTTTCAATATACCAAATATCGTACTCTACTCTATTTTCCATATCGCTTAAAACTTTCGTTTCTCCTCTAAAACCATTTACCTGCGCCCAGCCCGTAATTCCTGGCTTCGCATATTGGCGAACTAAATAATTACTGATTAAATCGCTGTATTCTTTGGCAAGATTAACCATGTGCGGTCTTGGTCCAACTACCGACATATCTCCCCAAAAGACATTGAAAAATTGCGGAAGTTCGTCTATACTTGTTTTACGGATAAATGATCCAAATCTGGTAATTCGGCTATCGCCTTTTTCGGCTTGTTTGTTGTGCGCTAAACCGTTAACATACATACTTCTAAATTTCAAACACATGAAAGAACGATTGTCTCTTCCTGCTCTTTCTTGTTTAAAAAAAACTGGCCCAGGCGACTCTAATTTTATAATTAGCATGATAATAGGAAATAACCAAGGAAAAACAAGCAAGATAACTAGACTTGAAAAACAGATATCGAAAACTTTCTTTAAAACCCTATTCGAAGCATACTCCATTGGCTCTGTACGAAACATCAAGACAGGAATATTTTCATAAAAACTTACCTCAACTTTACTTGCTTTTGTATAAAGCTGAAAATCTGGAATAAATTTGATTCGAATCATATTCTGCTCACAAATTTCAATCAATTCATTAATGACTTCAATATTATCAATATGCAAGGCGACATACATTTCGTCTATTTTTTTATCAATCGAAAACTTTCTTACATTTTCAAAAGAACCTACAATCAATGCTGGATCGACAAATGTTTCACTTTGCTTTTCATCAAAAAAACCTAAAAATTTGTATCCATAAGTTAGATCTTTCGCTAATATTTTACGGATTTTTTCGCCGCTTTCGTTAGCGCCGACAATAATAAAGGTTTTAAAGTTATATCCTTTGCTTCGAATATATTTTAGAAGTTTCATTGACAAATACCTTGTAATCATCAACAATCCGAAAAAAATCAAATAAAAATATACCATTCGAAGTCTTGATATATCGGCATATTTCAAATAAACAACCGATACAGAAATTAGAGCAGCGTGAATAGAAATCTTTTTTATTGTTCTCCATAAAATAGATTCAATCGGCTCAACGCGAATACTTCTGTTCGAATCATTTTGAAGCAGTAAAGCGATCCATACAAAAATTGCCAAAAGCGAAATGGTCTGCTCTTCTTTTGTCAGCAATTTATCTAAGCTTCCAAATCTTGCCAATGAAGAAAGTACCGTTGCTAAATTTAGCAATATTACGTCGACAATAACAAACAAAAGCTTGAAGTAACGTGAGATTCGGTAATGCGACAGTTTTTGTAAAATCTTCATTCTGGTTTTATTTCTAAAAAATAGAAAACACTGGTATTTTAGTGCTGCAAAGTAACATTTAAATTATATTTTTTAATACAATTTTTATTCTATTATTTAAAACTTTACTTTTAAGGTATGCAAATTTAATATTGCAATCATGCTAAAAATTATTTTCTTCTTTCTTACAATAACTACAGCAGCTTACGCACAAATTTCAGGATGCAATGATCCCAAGGCAGAAAATTACAATTCTAAAGCTACATTTAATGACGGAAGCTGCAGTTATAAAGATTTGAAATTGAAACCTGAATATTCCGTTCGCTTAAGCGATTCTATAAAAGAGACTTCTGGATTAATCGCTTTCGACAATTTATTTTGGACTCACAATGACGATCACGACCAGACTATTTACGGATTAGATTCTTTAGGAAAAATTAAAAGAAAAATTATTCTTAATGACATAAAAAACAACGATTGGGAAGAAATTTCACAAGATCATTCACATATTTATATTGGCGATTTTGGCAATAATTATTCTGGAAACCGATCTGATTTAAAAATATTTAAAATAGAAAAAAAATCTTTTTTAGAAGAAAATCCTAAAATCGAAACCATCTCTTTTTCTTATGAAGACCAAAAGGATTTTTCTGCCTCGAAACCCAATAAAACCGATTTTGATTGCGAGGCTTTTATTGTTTTAAAAGACAGCATTTATTTGTTTACCAAACAATGGAAATCTTCTAAAACTAACATTTATGCACTTTCAAATCAATCGGGAAGCCAAATTGCAAAATTAAAAGCAACATTAGACACGCAAGGTTTGGTTACTGGAGCAACTTTTTTAGAAAACAAAAAACTGATTATTCTTTGCGGCTATACCAAAATCGGAAAACCATTTCTTTATCTTCTTTACGATTTTAAAAATGAAGATTTTTTATCTGGAAATAAAAGAAGAATTAATTTAAAACTTCCTTTCCATCAAATTGAAGGAATCGCAACTAAAGATGGACTTCATTATTTTTTAACAAACGAAGCTCTTGTTCGAAAACCAGTTATTAATGTTTTGCAACAGATTCATTATTTTGATTTGAGCGCTGCACTAGATTTGTATCTCCATAAATAATTCGCAAATCGTAAGATAATAGTTTACTTTTGCAAAAAATTTTATTCTTGTGAATTATTTATCTGTAGAAAATATATCGAAGTCATTTGGCGAAAGAGTCCTTTTTGACAACATTTCTTTTGGAATCAACAAAGACCAAAAAATTGCTTTTATTGCCAAAAACGGTTCTGGAAAAACAACCATAATGAGTATTATAAATGGTTTGGATGAGCCAGATACGGGACAGGTGGTTTTAAGAAAAGGAATAAGAATGGCATTTTTGTCGCAGGACAATAATTTGCAGGACGAATTGACGATCGAAGAAAGTATTTTCGCTTCAGATAATGAAACGTTGAAAATAATTGAAGCTTACGAAAAAGCATTAGAAAATCCTGATGATGAAGAAGCCTATCAAAAAGCTTTTGACGGTATGGATCAACATAATGCGTGGGATTTTGAGACGCAATACAAACAAATTCTATTCAAATTAAAACTAGAAGATTTTAAACTTAAAGTAAAAAATCTTTCTGGAGGACAAAAAAAACGTCTTTCATTGGCAATAATTTTAATTAATCGACCAGATTTATTGATTTTGGATGAGCCAACCAACCATTTAGATTTGGAAATGATCGAATGGCTTGAAAGCTATTTTGCCAAAGAAAATATTACGCTTTTTATGGTAACGCACGACCGTTTCTTTTTAGAGCGAGTTTGCAACGAAATCATTGAATTGGACAACGGAAAATTATACCAATACAAAGGAAATTACTCTTATTATTTAGAGAAAAAAGAAGAAAGAATTACTTCTGAAAATGCGAGTGTAGATAAAGCTAAAAACCTATTTGTAAAGGAATTAGAATGGATGCGCCGCCAACCAAAAGCGAGAACAACCAAATCTAAATCACGTCAGGATGACTTTTACGTAATTAAAGAAAAAGCGCAAAGCCGACGAAAAGAAAACAAGGTTGAGCTTGAAATTAATATGGAAAGAATGGGAAGCAAAATTATTGAGCTTCATAAACTTTCTAAAAAATTTAAAGACAAAGTTATTCTGGATAATTTTAGTTTTGATTTTCAGCGTGGCGAAAGAATCGGAATTATTGGTAAAAACGGAACTGGTAAATCTACTTTTTTGAATCTTTTGACAGGAACAATTCCGCCAGACAGCGGTCGCGTTGTAAAAGGAGACACCATTAAAATTGGATATTATACGCAATCTGGAATTAACCCAAAACCAGGGCAACGTGTTATTGATATTATTAAAGAATACGGAGAATATATTCCGTTGGCAAAAGGAAAAATCATTTCGGCTTCGCAACTGTTAGAGCGTTTTCTTTTTGATGCCAAAAAACAATATGATTACGTTGAAAAATTGAGCGGTGGAGAATTAAAACGTTTGTATTTGTGTACGGTTTTAATTCAGAATCCGAACTTTTTGATTCTTGATGAGCCAACAAACGATTTGGATATTGTAACGCTAAACGTTTTGGAAAGTTTTCTTTTGGATTATCCTGGATGTTTATTGGTAGTTTCTCACGACCGTTATTTCATGGATAAAATTGTGGATCATTTATTTGTCTTTAGAGGAGAAGGTAAAATCGAGAATTTCCCAGGAAACTACTCTGATTTCCGTGCTTACGAAGACAGCGCCGATGTTGCTCAAAAAGAAGAAAATAAAGCCGAAAAGAAAGACTGGAAACAAAATAATCCAACTGGAAATTTAAGTTTTAACGAGCAAAAAGAATATCAGAAAATAGAAAGAGAAATAAAAGATTTAGAAATTGAAAAAGTCAAAATCGAACAATTATTCTCTGACGGAAAAGTTGCCGACGCAGATATTGAGAAAAAAGCGAATGAACTTCAAAATATAATCAATAAAATCGACGCAAAAGAAGAACGCTGGTTTGAGCTTTCTGCTAAGATTGAAGGGTAGTTTTTAGTATTCAGTCGCGGTTTTCAGTTTTTCAGTTTCTTTTTGAAAAAGTAAGTTTTTTCTTTATTTTTTTATTATTCTTGCAAAAAAATAAAAATGGATTATAAAGAATTACTAGCATACAAGAAATCTTTCGAACTTGCGATGGAAATTTTCGAATTATCAAAAACTTTTCCTAAAGAAGAAAAATATTCCTTGACAGATCAGTTAAGACGATCTTCAAGAAGCGCTGTAGCTAATATCGCTGAATCTTATAGAAAAAGAAGATACCCAAATCATTTTATAAGTAAATTGACCGATAGCGATGCTGAAAATTCAGAAACTAATACATGGCTTGAATTTTCATTAGCATGCCAATATATAAGTAGAGAGACATTTGACAAACTCAATAATAAAAATCTTGAAATCGGAAGATTAATAAATTACATGATTAACAATCCTAATAAATTTGGATGCAATTAATAAATAAAAGATTTCTACAAAACTGAAAACTGCGACTGGGACTGTGACTAAAAACTAATTTCCCTATATTTACCAACATAAAAAATAAAATACCACATGAAAAAATTATTAATTGCATTATTTACATTGACACTTTACGTTTCTTGTTCTAGTCCTAATTCAGATGTTGTTATACCTCCACCAAAAGATTACACAGCAGAAAACGAAAAAGAGATTACCGATTATTTAGCTAAAAATAATTTAACTGCTCAAAAAACTGAGTCTGGCCTACATTATATTATTACAGAAGAAGGAACTGGTAAGCGACCTACTTTACAATCGAATATTAGTGTTACTTACAAAGGTTCTCTTCTTACTAACGGAAAAGTGTTTGATGAGCGCACTACAGCAACAACATTTCCTTTAAATAAACTAATATTAGGATGGCAGCAAGGGTTACCATTTTTTAAAGAAGGCGGAAGTGGAATTTTGTTTGTACCAGCACATTTAGGTTATGGAAGTTATACTGTTTCAACTATTCCAGGAGGATCTGTTTTGATTTTTGAAATTAAATTAATTTCAACAAATTAATTCGTCTAAACGAACATTATTTAAATGCTTTTTCAAATAAAATCTTATCTAAAATTTCTTTGGTATTCTAAAAATGAGCACGCCGTTCACTCGCCTTTTGTTTTTAATTTATTAACGAAATGTTTTTACGATAAGAAAAGAAAGCCTGAATATCGTATTTTAGAAAATTACCGAAAATCACTTTTAAAGAATAAAAATTTTATTGAAGTAACCGATTTCGGAGCTGGTTCTAAAGTTTTCAAATCAAACCGAAGACAGATTGCTAAAATTGCGCAAACGGCAGGAATTTCGCCAAAACGAGCAGAATTATTGTTTCGTGTAACGAATTATTTTAAACCGAAAAATATTTTAGAAATTGGAACTTCTTTAGGACTAGCAAGTTCAGCTATTTCATTAGGCACTAAAGAATCTTTTTTGCTTAGTCTTGAAGGTTGTCAAAATACACAATTAATAGCTGAAAATTTATTCAATGAGCATTTTCCAGATTTCAACTTTGACTTTGTAAATTTTGAGTTTAGCGAATTCTTGAAAAATGGCTCTGCAAATATTTGTAATTGGGATCTAATATATTTTGACGGAAATCATTCTAAAAAAGCAACTTTAGAATACTTTGAGCTTTTATTACCAACAATCAACAACGATTCGGTTTGGATTTTTGATGATATTCATTGGTCAAAAGAAATGGAAGAAGCTTGGGAAAGCATTAAAAATCATCCAAAAGTAAAAGTCACAATCGATACTTTTCAATGGGGATTTGTTTTCTTTAGACGCGAACAAGAAAAAGAACATTTTACAATACGAGCATAAAAAAAGACGATCATTTCTGATCGTCTTTTTTTTACTAATTCAAAATTTAAAGCTTATTTTTTAGCTTCTTTATTCTCTTCTGCTTTCGCTCCCATTCTATTTACAGTATACATAGGCGCAAATTTAATTTTCAAACCTGCAATTTTTCTATTGTCTTCAGAAGTCAAACCTTCTTTTTCAACGGTATTTTTTCTGCTATCTAAAGCTTCATACAAAACTTTAATTTCATCCCAGTCTTCTCTAGAATATTTATCTTTATTATTCTCAACTGTATGAACAAACTGTTGGTAAACACTATGAATATTTTGAGCATTTACCCAGTTAAAACTCATATCGTCTCCAATTTTTCCTTCACCAAACAAAGCATTTCTTAATTGTTGTTTAGGACTTGGAGCCGGTGGGGCTAAAAGGGTGGTCATTTCGTTTTTAAAATCCTCGTATTTTGCTTTACTTGTATTTATTTTCTCAGTCTGAGCAGCATTATCTTTAATGTCCGCCAAAGCTAAACTAGCTTCTGCAGATCTTTTATCGTATTCTGCTTCCACAGCTTGCCAATTCTCTTTTAAATCATCGGCTTTTACATTTTTAACCGAATCGACGTAGGCTACATAAGAATCAATTGTTCGCTGTGCTTTTTCTTGTTTTTCATCTTTACATGATGTAAAACTTAATGCTATTAATGCAATTCCTGTAACTATTTTGATATTCTTCATAATTTTGATTGTTTAATTAATAATATCAAATTTACTCAAAACAAAACACCTTAAATTACATTATTACCATTTTTTAAATATTATTTATGCTTTAAAATTATAAAAAACAAAAAATAATGATAATTATACAAAATAAATCAAACATAATATAACAATATTTAAATTATATAGTTGATTAATTATTATACAATTATAAACTGGGAGAGTTTTTGTAACAAAAACCAAATATCAGCTACTTATCCTTTTTATTGAAAAGTGTTTCGTACTTTTAAATCCAAAATTGTAAACCAAAATGGCTGAACCATTAATTAAAATAACCGACATCAAACGAAACTTTGTTTTAGGAAACGAAATCGTATATGTTTTAAAAGGAATTAATTTAGAAATAAAAAAAGGCGAATATGTAGCTTTAATGGGACCTTCTGGATCTGGAAAATCTACTTTAATGAATTTATTAGGCTGTTTAGATACACCAACTTCTGGACATTATGTTTTGAACGGAAAAGATGTCAGCCAAATGAAAGATGATGAATTAGCCGAAATAAGAAATAAAGAAATTGGTTTCGTTTTTCAGACTTTCAATCTTTTACCAAGAACAACTGCTTTAGACAATGTTGCACTTCCTATGATTTATGCTGGTTATGGAAAATCGGATCGTATAGCACGTGCAACCGAAGTTTTAAAACAAGTAAATCTTGCCGACAGAATGGATCACCAGCCCAATCAGCTTTCTGGAGGACAACGTCAACGTGTTGCAGTTGCAAGAGCTTTAGTAAATAAACCTTCGATTATTCTTGCCGATGAACCAACAGGAAACTTAGACAGTAAAACTTCTATAGAAATCATGAAGCTTTTTGGAGATATTCATGCGCAAGGAAATACCGTAATTCTAGTAACTCACGAAGAAGATATTGCTGCTTATGCACACAGGGTTATCCGTTTAAGAGACGGTTTAATTGAAAGCGACACGACGAAATAATTTTAGATTTCTGATTTTTTCAACCTTTTAAACTAATTAATCTCTAAAATGAAAAAAATCACGATCTTATTTATTTTTCTTTTTACAATTTCAATGAATGCTCAAAATCAATCTTTTTATCGATTAATAGAATATGTAGAAAAAGCACCTGAATTAGAAACTAAAGATATACAAACCTTAAGCAAATATTTAACAAAAGGAGCTAAAAGCAAAAAAGAACTTGTACAATTAATATACTATTGGATTTCATTAAACATTGATTATGATATTGAATCATTCGAAAACAATTCAATAGGTGATGTTTCAGCAGAAACTACTTTTTTAAACAGAAAGTCCGTTTGTGCTGGATATGCCAATTTATTCAAAGAAATTTGTACTATTTTAAAAATAAAGTGTGAAGTAATAAATGGCTACGCCAAAGGATATGGATATAACGGAGAATATTTAAAAGAAGTAAATCATGCATGGAACGCTGTTAAAATGTATGACAAGTGGGAATTCATAGATGTGACTTGGGGTGCAGGCAGCGCTTTTGAAAATGAAAATGGAAAATTAATCTTCGAAAAACAATTATGCATCCGTTATTTACTAGACAATCCTGAAGATTTTATTTTAGAACATTTACCAGAAAACCCTAAATGGCAACTTTTAGAAAAACAAATTTCTATGGATACCTTTTTTAGTAAAAAAATGGAAATTAAAAGACTAGAGAGGATTAGTCTTTAAAAATTTCAGTTACAAAAAAATCTTAGCATCTTAAAAAAATGAAAGTATACACCAAAACAGGCGATAAAGGCACAACCGCACTTTTTGGCGGAACACGCGTACCTAAAGATCATATCAGAATTGACAGTTACGGAACTGTTGACGAATTAAATTCGTATATCGGATTAATTCGCGATCAAGATATCGATTCGCATTATAAAACTATTTTAATAGAAATTCAGGATCGTCTTTTTACTGTTGGTGCCATTTTGGCAACTCCACAAGAAAAAGAAGTTCTAAAAAACGGAAAACTTCGCTTAGAAAATCTTGGAATAATTGATTCTGATATTGAATTATTGGAAAACGAAATAGACAAAATGGAGGAAACTCTTCCGCAAATGACTCATTTTGTTTTGCCAGGCGGCCATCCAACCGTGTCACATTGTCATATTGCTCGCTGTATTTGCCGTCGAGCGGAGCGTTTAGCAGTTCATTTAAGCCATAACGAACACGTTCCGGAAATCGCAATTATGTATTTAAACCGACTTTCTGACTACCTTTTTGTCTTGGCACGAAAGTTGTCCTCAGACCTTAAAGCGGAGGAAGTGAAATGGATACCCAGAAAATGAATTTTCTGAAAATTCCAAATTTTTGAAATCCCAAATTCCAAGAGAAAAATTTAAATTCTTTTGAATTTATAAAAAACAAAAAAAGCCTTCCAACATTGGGATTTGGAATTTAAATATTGGTTTTTAAACTTCTTTTTTGGAGTTTGGAATTTAAAAATTGGAATTTAATAATCGACGTTCTTAAATTTTATTAAAATAAATCAAAATTTACTTGTCTTTTTCAGTAAAAAATTTATTTTTGCACAAACTAAACAGATAACAGATGTATTGGACATTAGAATTAGCATCTTATTTAAGTGATGCCCCATGGCCTGCTAACAAAGACGAACTTATAGACTACGCTATTAGAGCTGGTGCTCCATTAGAAGTGGTTGAGAACCTTCAGTCTATCGAAGATGAAGGCGAGATATATGAATCAATGGAAGAAATTTGGCCTGATTATCCAACAGACGAAGATTATCTTTGGAATGAGGATGAATATTAAAAAAATAAACCAAAGGAAAAAGTCTCATCATAGAGGCTTTTTTTTTGGTTCAAATACATATTAAATAATAAAGAAATACAATAAATCATGAGTTTCATAAACAGTATTATTAAAGTCTTTGTAGGTGATAAATCACAGAAAGATGTCAAAGCTTTACAACCTTACTTAAATAAAATTAAAACATTCGAAGCTCCTTTAATGAGTCTATCAAACGACGAATTAAGAGGTAGAACTGTTTATTTTAAAGATAGAATCAAAGAAGCTAGAGCTGACAAAGATGCTAAAATTGCTTCGCTTAAAGCGGAAGTAGAAAACATCGAAGACATCGACAAAAGAGAAGATCTTTATGATGCTATTGATGCTCTTGAAAAAGAAGCTTACGAAATTTCAGAAAAAACTTTATTGGAAATTCTTCCAGAAGCGTTTTCTGTTGTTAAAGAAACTGCTCGTCGTTTCAAAGAAAACTCACATGTTGAAGTTACAGCAACTGCAAAAGACCGTGAATTTTCTGCAACAAAACCTTACATCACAATTGATGGCGAAAAATCTATTTGGGCTAACAAATGGAACGCAGCTGGAAAAGACATCACTTGGGACATGATTCATTACGATGTTCAGTTAATTGGTGGTATGGTATTGCACGAAGGTAAAGTTGCCGAAATGCAAACGGGAGAAGGTAAAACTTTAGTTGCTACTCTTCCACTTTACTTAAATGCTTTAACTGGAAACGGAGTTCACTTAGTAACTGTGAATGACTACTTAGCAAAACGTGATAGCACGTGGAAAGCTCCTTTATTCGAATTCCACGGCTTATCTGTTGATTGTATTGATAATCACCAACCAAGTACAGAACAAAGAAAGAAAGCTTACGACGCTGATATTACTTACGGAACTAACAATGAGTTTGGTTTCGATTACTTAAGAGATAACATGGCGCACTCTCCTAGCGATTTAGTTCAGAGAAAACATAATTTCGCTATTGTCGACGAGGTGGATTCTGTATTAATTGATGATGCTAGAACACCGCTTATCATTTCAGGACCAGTTCCTCAGGGAGATCGTCACGAATTCAACGAATTGAAACCAAAAATTGAAAACTTAGTTGCACAACAACGTCAGTTAGCGAATGGTTTCTTAGCTGAAGCTAAAAAATTAATCAAAGAAGGAAATACTAAAGAAGGTGGATTCTTATTATTAAGAGCTTACAGATCTTTACCTAAAAACAAAGCATTAATTAAATTTTTAAGTGAAGAAGGAATTAAACAATTGCTTCAAAAAACTGAAAATCAATACATGCAAGATAACAATCGCGAAATGCATAAAGTGGATGAAGCTTTATATTTTGTGATTGAAGAAAAAAATAATCAGGTTGAATTGACAGACAACGGTATTAAATACCTTTCTGGAGATACTGATGCAGATTTCTTCGTTTTACCAGACATTGGTACAGAAATCGCTGCAATCGAAAAACAAAAACTTGACAAAGATTCTGAAGCAGAAGCTAAAGAAAGATTATTCCAAGATTTTGGAGTAAAAAGCGAGCGTATCCATACTTTAACTCAGCTTTTAAAAGCTTATGCTTTATTTGAAAAAGATGTAGAATACGTTATCATGGACAACAAAATTATGATTGTCGATGAACAAACAGGTCGTATTATGGACGGACGTCGTTACTCAGACGGTCTTCACCAAGCGATCGAAGCAAAAGAAAACGTAAAAATCGAAGCTGCAACTCAAACTTTTGCAACTGTAACATTACAGAATTATTTCAGAATGTACAGCAAATTAGCAGGTATGACGGGTACAGCTGTTACAGAAGCTGGAGAGTTATGGCAAATCTATAAATTAGACGTTGTTGAAATTCCTACTAACCGTGGAATTGCAAGAATTGACAAAGAAGATTATATCTACAAAACAACACGCGAGAAATTCAACGCAGTTATTGAAGACGTTACAGAATTATCACAAGCTGGAAGACCAGTATTAATTGGAACAACTTCTGTAGAGATTTCAGAATTATTAAGCCGTATGCTTAAAATGAGAGGAATCACACACAACGTATTGAATGCTAAAATGCACAAGCAAGAGGCACAAATCGTTGAAGAAGCTGGTAAAGCTGGAGTTGTAACAATCGCAACAAACATGGCTGGTCGTGGTACCGATATTAAATTATCTCCAGAAGTAAAAGCTGCGGGAGGTTTAGCAATCGTTGGTACAGAACGTCATGATTCTCGTCGTGTAGACAGACAGTTACGTGGTCGTTCTGGTCGTCAGGGAGATCCAGGAAGCTCTCAATTCTACGTTTCTCTTGAAGATAACTTAATGCGTTTATTCGGTTCTGAAAGAGTTGCAAAAGTAATGGACAGAATGGGATTGAAAGAAGGTGAAGTTATTCAGCATTCTATGATGACTAAATCTATTGAGCGTGCTCAGAAAAAAGTAGAAGAAAACAACTTTGGTGTTCGTAAACGTTTATTAGAATATGATGACGTAATGAACTCGCAACGTGAAGTAGTTTACAAACGTCGTCGTCACGCATTGTTTGGTGAGCGTTTAAAACTGGATATCGCTAATATGCTTTATGATACTTGCGAATTAATTGTAAGCAATAATAAAGTAACAAATGATTTCAAAGGATATGAGTTTGATTTAATTCGTTATTTCGGAATCACTTCTCCAATTTCAGAAGCTGATTTTGCTAAATTATCTGACATTGAAGTTACAGGAAAAGTATACAAAGAAGCTTTGGCTTTCTATACAGAAAAAACAGAAAGAAGCGCAAGAGAAGCTTTCCCAATTGTAAAAGGAGTTTACGAAGAACCAAACAATCATTTCGAAAGAATTGTAGTTCCATTTACAGATGGAATCAAAACTTTGAATGTGGTTACCGACTTGAAAAAAGCTTACGATAGCGAAGGAGCACAATTGATCGCTGATTTCGAGAAAAACATCACACTTTCTATTGTTGATGAAGCTTGGAAAAAACACTTACGTAAAATGGACGAATTGAAACAATCTGTTCAATTGGCAGTTCACGAACAAAAAGATCCATTGCTTATTTACAAATTAGAAGCTTTCAACTTGTTTAGAGGAATGTTAGACAACGTTAACAAAGAAGTTATTTCATTCTTATTCAAAGGTGATTTACCAGCTCAAGAAACTCCTGAAATTCACGAAGCAAGAGAAATCGCTCGTCCAAAAGAAAATTTACAATTAAGTAAAGACGAAATTCCGAACAGCGAAAGCATGAACCGTGAAGCTGGAGAAACACAACAGCGTCAGGTTACAGAAACTATCGTTAGAGATATGCCAAAAATCAACAGAAACGATACTGTTACAGTTCAGGAAGTTGCTACTGGTAAAACCGAAACTATGAAATTCAAAAAAGCAGAAAGTTTATTAGCTGCTGGAACTTGGGTTTTGGTTAATGAATAAATAGATTTAATCTAAAATATAAAATCCCCGATTACGAATGTAGTCGGGGATTTTTTTTATTTCTCTGAGAAAAAATTAGTGTGAATTTGTGAAATCCGTGGCAAAAAATTATCTCGGATTGTCCTGATAATATCTTTCTTCTATTCTTTTAATATCTTTAATAGAATTCTTTGCCCACATCAAACGTTTAACCAAAATTTCTTCTTGAGATAATTTCCAATTAATATCAGATCTTCTTAACCTGTTTGTCAAACTCTGAATTATGATTGCTGCGGAAACTGAAATATTTAAACTTTCTGTAAAACCAACCATTGGAATTTTTAGAAATCCATCGGCATTATCCATAATTTCTTTTGACAAACCTTCTTTTTCAGTTCCAAAGAAAAGTGCACTCGGTTTAGTAATATCGAAATCTTCTAACATACAATCCTTTTCGTGCGGTGTTGTAGCAATGATTTGATAACCTTTACTTTTTAAATCAGAAAGACAGCCCGAAACGGAATCAAATCGATTAATATCAACCCATTTCTGTGCGCCAAGAGCAATTTCTTTATCAATACGTTTTCCAAAACGCTGTTCAATTACATTCAATTCCTGAATTCCAAAAACTTCACAGCTTCGCATTACAGCGCTTGTATTATGCATTTGATAAACATCTTCAACTGCGACTGTAAAATGTTTAGTTCTATTTTCTAAAACTTTTAAAAAATTAGCTTTTCTATTTTCTGTCAATATGTTTTCTAAGAATGCGAGGTAATCTAAATCAATCATTTTATGCTTATTTTTTGCAAAAATACATTTTAAGGAATATTCAGTTTGCTTTTATTTTTACTTTTTATTAAAAATACCATCAACAATACCATAAAAAACGGCTTCCCCAAATGTTTCCTTTTTTTCCTGATCTGGAAAAATAGGTTCTGGTTTTATATTACTCATTTCTCTTTTTAATAATAACTTAGTATTTACAAAAGAGTAATATTTTTGCGATTCGATTTTAGTTGGATTAAATCCAGGTTTCGGATTATAAATTGAAAATGGTGCAGGAGAATTATAATACTTCTGAAATTGAACTATTGCAGGAGTTTCTTTAAAAAATGAAAATGCTTTTAGATTGTCACTTTCAGGAAACAAACTTTTACTTTTAGAAATTGTTTGTCCAAAAAAGGAAACACTGATAAAAAGAGACACAAGTAAAAACAACTTTTTCATCTGATAAAAATAAAACATAAAAGTAAGAAAAAACTATTTTTACAATTAAATTCAAAAGTAGATTTCATTAAATAAAAAAGAAAGAAATAATTCATAATATGAAAAAGAAACTTGTAGTCTTGACCGGAGCAGGAATAAGTGCTGAAAGCGGTATTAAAACATTCCGTGACAGTGATGGCTTATGGGAAGGACATGATGTAATGGAAGTAGCAACTCCAGAAGGATGGCATAAAAATCAAGAATTGGTTTTAGATTTTTATAACAAACGCCGTCAGCAATTAAAAGAAGTCAATCCGAATTTGGGGCATATTATTCTGGCTGAACTCGAAAAAGATTTTGATGTTTACGTTATTACTCAAAATGTTGACGATTTACACGAACGCGCTGGAAGCACAAAAGTACTGCATTTACATGGAGAACTATTAAAAGTACGAAGCGTTCGAGATAAAAATCTAATTTTAAACTGGACAGAAGATTTAAATACAGGAGACTTTGATGCTAATGGTAATCAATTACGCCCACATATTGTATGGTTTGGCGAAGAAGTTCCAGCATTAGAAGAAGCAATTGACATCACAGAAACGGCCGATTATTTTGCTGTAATTGGAACTTCGTTGCAAGTTTATCCCGCTGCTGGCTTAATTGCCTATACTCCAAGTACAACTCCCGTTTTTTATATTGATCCAAAACCAATTGCGATTCCGAATATTAGAAATAAAGTAGAAACGATCGCTAAATTTGCATCTGAAGGAGTTGCAGATTTAAGAACACGATTAAATTCATTTTGAACGCATAAATGCACGTTTTAATTACCTGTAATCGCCAAATTCTGTTTATATTTGCACCTTTCGAAAAACAACATAACAATGACTACTCTAAACGAATTGAATGCTATATCGCCAATTGATGGAAGATATAGAAATAAAACTCAAAACTTAGCACCTTTTTTCTCTGAAGAAGCTTTAATAAAATACCGTGTTTTGGTTGAAGTGGAATACTTCATTGCTTTATGCCAAATTCCATTGCCACAATTGCAAGGTATTGATTCTAGTTTGTTTGAAAGCTTGAGAAATATCTACAAAAACTTCTCAACTGAAGATGCACTTTGGATTAAAGAAACAGAAAAAGTAACCAACCACGACGTAAAAGCGGTTGAGTATTTCATAAAAGATGCTTTTGAAAAATTAGGTTTATCTCAATACAAAGAGTTCATTCACTTCGGATTAACATCTCAAGATATCAACAATACTGCTATTCCGCTTTCTACTAAAGAAGCGTTTGAGCAAGTTTATATGCCAACTTTAATTTCTGTAATTTCGAAATTAAAAGAATTAAGCGTAGAATGGAAAGACATTCCGATGTTGGCGCGTACACACGGACAACCAGCCTCTCCTACTCGTTTAGGAAAAGAGATTTTAGTTTTCGTAGAACGTTTAGAAGAGCAAATGCGTTTGTTATTCAACGTTCCGTTTGCTGCTAAATTTGGTGGTGCAACAGGAAACTTCAATGCACATCACGTAGCATATCCACAAATTGACTGGAAACAATTCGGAAATAAATTTGTTGAAACTGATCTTGGTTTACAACATTCTTTTCCAACAACTCAAATTGAGCATTACGACCATTTTGCTGCTTTTTTTGATGCTTTAAAAAGAATCAATACGATTATAATCGATTTAGATCGTGACATTTGGACGTATGTTTCGATGGATTATTTCAAACAAAAAATCAAAGCTGGAGAAATTGGTTCTTCTGCAATGCCACATAAAGTTAACCCAATTGACTTTGAAAACTCTGAAGGAAACTTAGGAATTGCGAATGCTATTTTTGAACATCTTTCGGCAAAATTACCAATCTCAAGACTACAGCGTGATTTAACCGACAGCACCGTTTTACGTAACGTTGGTGTTCCTTTTGGACATACCATTATTGCTTTTGAAGCTACTTTAAAAGGTTTAAATAAACTGCTTTTAAACGAAAGTAAATTTGCTGAAGATTTAGAAAGAAACTGGGCAGTTGTTGCTGAAGCTATTCAAACAATTTTACGTCGCGAAGCTTATCCAAATCCTTATGAAGCCTTAAAAGGTTTAACAAGAACAAACGAAGCAATTGACAAAAATGCAATTCATAATTTTATTGCAACTTTGGAAGTTTCTGATGCTGTTCGAGCAGAATTATTAGCAATAACACCTAGTAATTACACAGGAATTTAAAGAAAAACACCAAATATTTTACCAAAAAAAGCTATCTTTATCGAGATAGCTTTTTTTATTTAAATCCAGAGTTTAGCCCAGATTGAAATGAAAAGCCTTTTGTGAAAAAAGCCATATTTTTTTGCAGGTACAGAGCGACCAACGGAAGCTCCTGTAACGGCGCCAAAAAATAGGCATTTTTGAACAAAAGCTTGTAATGAAAAGCTGGATTAGCTCCTAAAAAAAAATACCACGTTTCTATATGATTGCATTAAATGCCGCAGCCGAAAGTACACACCATCTACAACCTTTAATTAGTGATTTGGGATTAATCCTGATGACTGCCGGAATTGCCGTTCTATTATTTAAAAAAATGAAACAACCTTTGGTTTTGGGGTATTTAATCGCAGGATTTTTAGCCGGAAACCATTTCGATTTTTTCCCTTCTATAACAGACATGAAAAGTGTAGAAGTTTGGGCAGAAATTGGTGTTATATTTTTACTTTTTAGTTTGGGACTCGAATTCAGCTTTAAGAAACTAATGAAGGTTGGAGGCACCTCGTCTGTTACCGCCATAACCCAGATTTTATTTATGACATTAGTCGGGTTTTGCGTTGGACAATGGATGGGATGGGGAAAAATGGATAGTATTTTTCTTGGAGCGACGCTTTCTATTTCTTCAACAACCATTATCATTAGAGCTTTTGATGAATTAGGAGTTAAAGGAAAAAAGTTCGTCGGAATTGTTTTTGGGGCTTTAATTGTTGAAGATATTGTTGCGATTTTAATGCTGGTTTTATTATCTACAATTGCAGTAAGCGATCAAGTTTCGGGAACTGAATTATTGCAATCTGTATTAAAATTGGTTTTCTTTTTAATTATTTGGTTTTTGGGTGGAATTTTCATCATTCCGACTATTTTGAAAAAAGCCAAACATCTTTTAACAGATGAAATGCTGCTTATAATTTCGCTCGCATTATGTTTAATGATGGTTATGTTTGCCGCAAATGTTGGATTTTCTCCCGCTTTAGGTGCATTTATCATGGGTTCTATTATTGCAGAAACTACGCAAGCAGAAAAAATTGAACATTTAATTCAGCCTGTAAAAGATTTATTTGGCGCGGTTTTCTTTGTATCTGTCGGAATGTTAATTAATCCAGGAACATTGGTTTCTTACGCACTTCCAGTCGCTTTAATTACTTTAATAACCATTTTCGGGAAAGCACTTAGTTCTTCTTTCGGAGCGTTACTTTCTGGACAGCCTTTAAAACAATCCATTCAAACTGGAATGAGTTTGGCACAAATTGGAGAATTTTCGTTTATTATCGCTACGCTGGGTATGACTTTAAAAGTGACAAGCGATTTCTTATATCCAATAGTTGTAGCTGTTTCTGCGATTACAACATTTACAACGCCTTTCTTAATTAAATATTCAGAAACGTTCGCTTTGTATTTAGAATCAAAAATGCCAAAAAGATGGGTTAAAAATATTAATCGATACAGTGTCAATGCACAAGCTATCAAATCTGTAAGTACTTGGCAGATTGTACTTCGTTCTTCGATAACTCAGATTATTCTTCATACCATAATTATTACTGCAATTATTTTATTGTCATCTAAATTCGTTGCTCCATTGGTAGCCGATACTCGATTTGGAAATACTTTAGCAGCTTTATTGACATTAGTTATTATTGCTCCATTTTTATGGGCGCTTTCGCTTCGACGCGTAAAAGTTGAAGAAGTAGAAATACTTTGGGAAGAACGTAAATACCGTGGAGCTTTATTAATGCTTATTTTAATCAGAATGAGTCTTGGATTGTTCTTTGTCGGATTTTTATTGAATATATTCTTCTCGCCTTTGGTCGCTTTTATTGCGCTTATTATCGCGATTGGAGCCTATCAAATCTTCCCTAAAAAATTAAATGAGCAGTATCATAAAATTGAAAATCACTTTTTGAAAAACCTCAACGATCGTGAGAATAAAAAAATTGATAGAAGATACGCCAATTTAATGCCTTGGGACGGTCACATGTCTTTTTTTGATATAAAAAAAGAATCTAATCTGGTCGGGAAAACTTTAATGGAATTAAAAATTCGTGAGCAATTAGGAATTAACATTGCGTATATAAAACGTGGAGAAGTTACAATTCCGATTCCAACTAAAAACGAGCGTTTATTTCCTGGAGATGAAATTTGTGTAATTGGAACTGATGCTCAAATTGTCGAATTCACCAAATATTTAAATCAAAACGAAACTGAAGCACCAGAAAAAATAGAAGAAACTAATATTGTTTTACGTCAGCTGGAGGTTTCTCAAGATGAATTCGTTCAAAAAAGCATTGGTCAATTCAGAACCAAAACCGACGGAATGGTTGTAGGTATCGAAAGAAATGGAAATCGTATCTTAAATCCAGAATCTAGTTTAATTCTAGAAAAAAATGACATTCTTTGGGTTGTTGGAGACAAAAAAAAGATGAATGCTTTGTTGGCGGTTAAGTAAGGTTCTGAGGGGCTAAGTTGCTAAGGTTCTAAGTTTTCTACCAAGTCGTTGTGAATTTTTATAAAAAAATAAAACGCTAAGATTTCAATTTGTGAAATCTTAGCGTTTTTTATATCAAAAACCTTAGAACCTTAGCATCTCAGCACCTTAGTCCCTCAAAAACTATTTATTCGGTTGCGGAGTCAAACGCAAATAAGGTTTTATTGGCGTATGTCCTTTTGGGAATTTTGCTGGAATATCGCTGTCTGGAATTGCTGGTGCAATTACAACATCTTCTCCATCTTTCCAGTTTGCAGGAGTTGCAACGCTGTAATTTGCTGTCAATTGCAAACTGTCTATTACACGAAGTAATTCGTCAAAATTTCTTCCTGTCGAAGCTGGATATGTCAAAGTCAATTTGATTTTTTTATCTGGACCGATAACAAAAACAGAACGTACTGTAAATTTATCACTTGCATTAGGATGAAGCATATCATATAAATTCGCTACTTTTTTATCCTCGTCTGCAATAATCGGGAAATTAACTTCTGTATTTTGAGTTTCATTAATGTCTTTAATCCACTCTTTATGTGAGTCTAAACCATCTACACTCAAAGCAATAACTTTTGTATTTCTTTTAGTAAATTCAGGAACATAATTTGCTACAGTTCCCAATTCAGTTGTACAAACAGGAGTAAAATCTGCTGGATGCGAAAATAAAACACCCCAAGAATCTCCTAACCATTCATGAAAATTGATTGGTCCTTGCGTGGTTTGTGCGCTGAAATCTGGTGCTATATCGCCTAATCTTAATGTTGACATAATTTATCTTTTTTAGTTCCATTAAAATTAACTAAAAAATGCATTTAGAAAACATTCAAAAGGTAAAAAAAAGTTAAAATTCTACTTTCTCTATCTAATTAGTATTTTGAATTAAATAAAACTCAAAACAAAGTACCAAATGGCAAGGGTTAAGAAAGAAATAGGAATACCAAAACCAATCATCATACTGCTTAATTTTGGTTTCAATCCGTAAGTTGAAGCCAGAATTGCTCCTGTAATCATTGGCGCCATTGCGGTTTCCATTAAAGTGATTTTAATAGCCTCCGAACGCTGATTAAAAATGAAAACATATAATATAAAAATTACAAACGGAACCAAAATTAATTTAAATAAAAGTCCCAATTGCAAGAATTTCCAATGCTGGCTTTTTCTATCAAAAGTTAATTGCAATCCAACCGAAAGAAGTGCTAAAGGCGTTACTAAACTTCCAATTTTTAATAATGCGGTCTGGATATTTTCATGCAAATCATAATTCATAACATTTAAAACACAAGCCAAAACAAACATTAAAAATGGCGGAAACGTAATAATCTTTTTAAATATTCCCAGAAAGTTCGGACTTCCTTTAGAATAAAAAGCTGCTGTAAAAACTCCAAGTGTAGAAACTACAACAAAAGTTCCGGGTTGATCTACCAAAACAGCCGTTTCTAAACCTTTTTTCCCAAACAAAGCTTCAATTATTGGATAACCTAAAAACGAACTATTGCTTAATCCTGCAGTTAAAATCAGACAGCCTATCAATTTATTCGACCAGCCATTTCTTCTTCCTAAAATATGGAAAAAAAGAAAAGCCAAAATATAAGTAATCCATCCCGCTCCTATTGGAAATAACAATTCGTTGCTCCATTTTATTTTAGGAATATGATATAAAGTAATCGCCGGAAGACAGAAATAAATAACAATTTTATTTAATGTCTTGTAAATATGAGTCGGAAATTGCTTCACTCGCTGTAAAACTAAACCGAGTGCTAGGAATAAAAATATTAGAAGAAAATTGTTCATATCTGTAGTTCATCACAAAAATAAGTATTTATAATTTAGTGATTAGTGAAAAGTAATTAGTAATTGGCTCTTTATAGTAAATAATAACTACTGTTTTTCTTTTGTTAAACTTATAACAATTGATAATTAACTATTCAAGTACATTTTTTTAAAACTTAATGACTTCCTCTTTTTAGATGACACAAATAACTAATTACCAATCACTTTTCACTAATCACTTTTCAATGATTTCAAAAAAAAATAGTTAAATTAGTATTTTGTGTTACAAAAAAACATAAATTTGTAACATATTTTATTACAGTATGATTTCAGGTAAATTTGCCATAACGATCCACATTCTAACTTTGCTTCATAAATTTCCAAATGATTATTTGTCATCGGAGTTTATCGCGGGCAGTATGAATGTAAATCCTGTTTTGGTTAGAAAAGAAATTGCCAATTTAAAATCGCATCATATTGTAGAAAGTAAAGAAGGAAAAAATGGCGGAACGAAATTGGCCGTAAACGCTTCTGAATTATCATTAAAAGAAATATTCGAAATGACTTTTGAAACCATTGGTTTAGGTTTTGCTAAAAATCAGCCAAATCCAGATTGTCCTGTTGGAAAAAATATCAATAAAAATCTGGAAGCTTTGTATGCAGAAATGAATCAAAAAGTTAGTGCTCAATTAGAGGGCATTTCATTGGAAGATTTTTCGAACCAATTTTAAAACTATTTTTTTAACTAAAACTGTAACATTTTTTATTACTAAATAAATTTATATATTATGAAAATCGCAATTATCGGAGCAACTGGATTTGTTGGCTCAGCAATTTTAAACGAATTAGCAGATAGAAAACATGAAATTACTGCTATTGCAAGAACTCCAAAAGAAACTACAAATGCAACTTGGGTTGCTGCAGACATTTTTAACGTTGAGGCGATAGCGGAAATTTTAAAAGGTCATGATGCTGTTGTAAACGCTTATAATCCGGGATGGACAAACCCAAATATTTATGATGACTTTTTAGCAGGTTCTAAAGCTATTCAGGAAGCTACTAAAAAATCGGGTGTAAAACGTTTCATTACAATTGGTGGCGCTGGAAGTTTATATGTTGCTCCAGATTTACAAGCCGTTGATACTCCAGATTTTCCAAAAGAAATTTTCCCTGGTGCAAACGCTGCAAGACATTATTTAAATATCATTAAAGAAGAAAAAGATTTAGATTGGGCATTCTTTAGTCCAGCTTTCGAAATGCACGCTGGAACTAAAACAGGAAGAACTGGAAAATACCGTTTAGGATTAGAAAATCCAGTTTTCAACGACGAGCAAAGAAGCATTTTATCTGTAGAAGATTTGGCGGTTGTTATTGCTGATGAAGTAGAAAATCCAAAACATCACCAAGTTCGTTTTACAGCGGGTTACTAATTTTTAGGTGCTAAGGTTCTAAGAAACTAAGCTACTAAGGTTTTTAGTCTCGAACTTATCAAATACATCTTTTAACAAAAAACAGTTTCTAATGCAAATTTCTGCTTTTGAAACTGTTTTTGTTTTCTGTACTTTTACATTTCTAAAAAATGCGTTTTGTCAAATTTCAACAAACAAGCTGGAAGCCTTTCTGAAAAAGCTGGAATTTCACCTCCCGAAATCACCAATATTTCGGCTATTAATCAAATTAAAAGCAAACGCAGACAGCAACCTTCTTCAAACGAATTAATTACTGGCATTTTAGACGGCAACAGAACTTCTTTGAGCCGTGCCATCACTTTAATTGAAAGCACCAATTCTGATCATTTTCAAAAAGCAGGCGAAGTTGTTCAAGGCTGTTTATCGCACGCAAATAAATCAGTTCGTATTGGAATTACTGGTGTTCCCGGAGTTGGAAAAAGTACTTTTATTGAAGCTTTTGGAAAACATCTGACTGAATTGGGCAAAAAAGTAGCTGTTCTGGCAGTTGATCCGAGCAGTTCGCTTTCGCATGGAAGTATTTTGGGCGACAAAACCCGAATGGAAGAATTGGTTAAAGATGAAAATGCTTTTATTAGACCAAGTGCTTCTGGAGAAACTTTAGGCGGCGTAGCACGTAAGACTAGAGAAACAATTATTTTGTGTGAAGCCGCAGGTTTTGATACTATTATTATTGAAACAGTCGGTGTAGGACAAAGTGAAACTGCCGTTCATAGTATGGTCGATTTCTTTTTACTTTTAAAGATTTCTGGTGCAGGCGATGAACTTCAAGGCATTAAACGCGGTATTATGGAAATGGCAGACGCAATTGTAATCAACAAAGCCGATGGCGATAATATCAAAAAAGCCAATCAGGCGAAAGTGGAATTTAATCGTGCTTTGCATTTATTTCCTCCAAAAAAAACAAACTGGCAACCAAAAGTTACTACGTGCAGTTCTATAACCAAAGAAGGTATTTCTGAAATATGGAGCACCGTTTCTGATTATTTTGAATTGACAAAAGAAACGGGTTTCTTCCAAGAAAAAAGAAACGAACAAAATCATTTCTGGATGATGGAAACTATAAACGAGCAGTTGAAACAAAATTTTTATAATCAACCGGAAATAATTTCTCTTCTGAAAGAAAATAAAAAAGCAGTGCAAAACAATGAAATCTCACCTTTTGCAGCTGCTCATGATTTGTTACAACTGTACTTTAAAAAACAGTAACTTTTTTTAAACCATATAAGTAATATAAGAAAATTTAAGTTTTAGCTCATGCTGTTTAAATGAACTTACATTACTTATATGGTGGGAAATTATTTCTTTCGCAGTTTATATTTATTTTCTTTATACAAATTTCCTGCTGTAATTACATGTGCCAAAGCGTCTTTTGCTAGTTCTTCATTTAATTTCACTGGAACTAAAGTCGTATCATTTTTAATTTCGAATTGCAATGGTTTCAAATTCGGTTGCATTATTACCACTTGGTTTTCTACTCTAAAAGCATTGATATCATTAAACTGCATAATCGATCTTCCCTGCACTTTCGGATCTAATTTATTCAAATTTCTTCCTACCATTGGCGTTTCAAAAGGAAGTCCTAAATAACTTAATAATGTCGGCGGAATATCAATTTGACTTGCTAATCTATCGTAAACGGCTCCTTTTGGAACTCCTGGTCCCATAATAAATGCCGGAATGTGGAATTTATTTATCGGAACTAAATTCTTTCCGTAAGTTCTCGTATTATGGTCAGCAATTACAATGAAAATAGTATTTTTAAAATAAGCTTCTTTTTTAGCCATTTCGAAGAATTTACCAATAGAAAAATCAGCATATTTCATGGCGTTGTTTACCGTTGCAGGCTTTTTATCATAAGGTTTTATTCTTCCTGCTGGATATTCAAAAGGCTCGTGATTTGAAGTTGAGAACATTAAAGAGAAAAATGGCTTATCTCCTTTCGATTTAAAATATTGATTGGCTTTCGTTACTAAATCTTCATCAGAATAACCCCAAGTTCCTTTGAAAGCATATTTATTTCCATCGGATTCAAAATCGGTTTGGTCTACGATATCTTGAAATCCATTTCCATTGAAAAAGGAAGCCATGTTATCAAAATTTGCCATTCCACCATAAATAAAACTAGTGTCGTAACCTTTTTGTTTTAATGCATCGGCAAGCGTGAAAAAACCTTGTTGAGAATTTCCTAATCTAACCACACTTTCAGAAGGAGAAGGCAAAAACCCAGTTACGACCGCTTCAATTCCGCGAACGCTTCTTGTTCCTGTGCAGTATAAATTGGTAAATAAAGTTCCTTCTTTAGATAATTTATCAAATTCGGGAGTTAATGGTTTTCCGCCTAAAATTCCAACATATTCAGCACCTAAACTTTCCTGTAGAAAAATGACCAAATTATAAGGTTTTTTCAAAACAGAATCTGGCTGCTGTACATGCAAAAAAGGAATTTCAGCATCTGTAAAATCTTTTGGTCCTGCAATCATGTATTTTTTTACGCGAGCAATGGCTTCGGCTTCCTCCATTTTTCCATACATTTTTGTATTTCCTTCATTTTTGATGGAATACGCCGCAAAAGCAACTGTATAAAACGAATTTAAACCTAAAGTATTCGTTAATTGATCTGTAGAAAAAACAGCATTACTAGCATTGATTGGACGTTTTGAAGTCAAACTCGAACGCGCTCCAAAAAACAATAAAAAAGCCAATAATGGAAACACCATTAATTTGAATTTATAATCGGTATTAACCGTATAAAAAAACTTTTTTCCTTTTTTGAAAGCAAAATAAAGCACAACTCCCATAATCATAAATGTTATAATTATAGAAGTCAGGTAGCTTTTTAAAAGCATTCCGACAACTTCTTTTGGGTAAATCAGATAATCTAAGAAAATCTTATTCGGACGTGTATCGTATTGTTTTATAAAATCTGGCGAAGCTAATTCTACAAAAAGAATTAAAAACAGAAATAAGAAACTGTAAATTACCAAAAACTTATTGGTAAATTTCAACCAATTATTCGGCAGAAAAGTAATTAATAAAGCAGGAAGAAATGATAAATAACAAAGTAATATCAAATCCATTCGAAGACCAATCGGAAAAATATACCAAAAATCTGGCGTCTGCTCTACTCTTTCTTTAAAAAGAAAAAATAAAAAAAGACGGCTTAAAGTGGTGATCAATAAACCGATTAATATGAAATTGAAAATCGGTTTTAAAAAACTTAATTTTTTCATTAAAAATAGAATAAGAACGTAAAAATTAATCTAAAAGTAAAGACGCATGGTTATGCCTCTTTACTCTTCGTAACGATTTATTTCTCTGTCATAAAACTCATTTGCCTTCTCGATCAAAGTTTCCATTTCTGCATTTAATTCAGCTTCATCAAGATCTTCAGGCTCTTCTAAAAACTCTACCTCATCATCTTTCAAATTGATGATAAATCTTGGATAATCAAGGTGAATGATAAAAATATCGTCTGGAAAATCAGTATTGTCTCCAAGTAAAAATTTAGGTAATTCCATATTTATTTATTTTTTATTAATGGTTATTTTTTTCAAATTTAGTTATTCGAAACTGTTATTTGTAATTAATTTCTTCGTTAAATAATTAAAGCGTAAATACAACATAACTGCAGCTGCCGTTAAACCTGCCAAAAGTCCGATCCAAACTCCTTGCGCTTTCAATTCTGTGTGTTCTCCTAAATAATAAGAAATCGGAAAACCAATTACCCAATAAGCTACAAAGGTAATATACATCGGAATTTTAACGTCCTGCAATCCTCTTAGCGCTCCTAAAACCACAACCTGAATTCCGTCAGAAATTTGGAAAACCGCTGCAATCAATAATAATTTGGAAGCAATAGCAATTACTTCTGTATTATCTGTAAGCTGAATTGTATTTTCCATATTTAAGAAAATATGAGGCAAAATAGTATGAAAAGCTATAAAAATTAAAGCAAAGAAAACTTCTAAAATAATAGCCAACAGGAAAATAGATCTTGCTACAACAAGCAATTTTTTATAATCTGTTAAACCCCTCTGATTACTCACACGAATCATCGAAGTTACGCTTAATCCCATTGCAAACATAAAAGTAAGCGAAGCCAAACTCAACGCAATTTGATTGGCAGCCTGACTTGTTTTTCCGATATTTCCGCAAAGCCAGATAGAAGCTGTAAATAATACGACTTCAAAAAGCATTTGCATGGCAGAAGGAAATCCGATGCTTATAATCTTTTTTATAGTGGCTTTTTTGATTTCATTAAAACTAAAACCTTTAAAGAAACGTTTTAAATCGTCTCTTCGCGAAAGCATGATATGCATAAACATTACTAGAAATATTCTAGAAATTACGGTACCAAGTGCTGCGCCGATAATGCCCATTTTTGGAAAAATCCAGATTCCGTAAATCAAAACATAGTTTATTCCAACGTGCAAAATATTAGCCATAACCATTGCATACATCGAATATTTGGTTAATGACATTCCGTCTGCAAACTGTTTATAACCTTGATACATTACTAATGGAATCAACGAAAAAGCAACCCAACCCAAATACGGTTTTGCCAAAACGATAACGTCTTCTGGTTGTTTTAGCAATTCCATTATTGGTTTTGCGCACATAATTATGCTAAAAAGTATCAAACCAAGAATTGTACATAGGAATAAACCGTGATGAAACGCAGAACGAATTTTAGTATCATTTTTCTCTGCATCTCCTTCAGCAACAATTGGTGTTATGGCTGTTGAGAAACCAATTCCAAGCGACATTGCGATAAAAATCATACTGTTTCCTAAAGAAACCGCAGCCAATTCTGTACTTCCAATTTTTCCGACCATAATATTGTCTACAATACCAATTAAAGTATGCCCAACCATACCTAGAATAACAGGATAAGCCAGTCTTAAATTATACGAAAACTCTTTGGTGTACTGCTTTAAATTCACTTGTAATCAATTTTAGTCGGCAAAGATAATCAGAAGCTTCGAATTCTATCCTATTAATAAAATTATATACCAATTTTAAGACAAAAATAAGGTGAACTCAATATTATATAAAGATTTTTAAAAATTGTATAACAATCTGCAAATACCTCCGTTTTACTTTTACAATATTAATAACTCAAATATATAAGCCATGAAAAAATTACAGATTATTTGCCTAGCTGCTTTTGCTTTTTTATTCTCTAACACAACTTTCGCTCAAGAAACAGAAGCAACAAATTACGATCAAGGATTTAGATTAGGATTTGGCGTAAATGGAGGTTTACCAACCGATGGCGATTATGACTGGGCTCTTGGTGGAGACGTTCGTTTACAGTACGATTTATCTAAAAAAACATCATTAACCTTGACAACAGGTTTTACTAATTTATTTAATGGCGACAAAGATGCCGCAGGAAATGACATTAAAGATCTAGGATTTATTCCGGCTAAAGCAGGTTTTAAAGCCTTTGTATTAAAAGATCAATTTTATGTATTAGGAGAAGTTGGTGCTGGTTTTGCCGTAACAAACGGTTACAACAACACTACTTTTTTATGGGCTCCAGGAATTGGATATGCTAACAAGTATATCGACTTGAGCGTACGTTACGAAGATTACCACGATTTTAGAACCAACCAAGTAGCATTGCGTGTTGCTTATGGTTTTAAACTATAAAAAATAGGTTTAATTTATTATTTTGTTTTTGGATAAAAACCGACAGATCGCATAGTCTGTCGGTTTTTTATTTTATAAAACTAAAATATCAACCGAATAAAAACCCGACAGATTTGAAAAATCTATCAGGTTTTAAAAATCATCTAATTATCTAATTGTCAAATTCTCTTATTAACTTTTCTCCAAAGTCTTTTTATAAGTATCAAAATTGTCTAGAATTTCTTTATCTAAAGCGGGAACCTGAATATCGGTATATTGTTTCATTTCTTCCCAAATAATCTTTGCTACAATATAACGCGCCATATCTTTATCATCGGCTGGAATAATATACCATGGCGCATGTTGTTTAGAAGTTTGATTAATCGCTTCTTCATAATATTGTTGATATTCATCCCAATGTTCGCGCTCTTTCAAATCTCCTGGCGAAAATTTCCAATTGTGTTTTCCTTCTTCCAAACGTCTTAGCAAACGGCTTTTTTGTTCGTCTTTACTTAAATGCAAAAAGAACTTCATAACGATAGTTCCATTTTCTGCAATATGTTTTTCAAAATTATTGATTTGATCAATTCTCTTTTCCCAGAATTTAGGCTTAATATCATCAACCGAATTAATTCCTGGTAAATTTTCTGAAAGAATAAATTCGGGATGTACACGAGTTACCAAAACATTTTCATAATGTGTTCTGTTAAAAATCGCAAATTTCCCTTTTTCAGGAAGCGCAATATAATGACGCCATAAATAATCGTGTTCCAGTTCTGTCGAATTCGGCGTTTTAAAACTATGCACCACCACTCCACGCGGATTAAATTCTTTAAAAACTTCTCGAATCAAACTATCTTTACCCGAAGTGTCCATTCCTTGCAGGCAAATCAAAACCGAATATTTATTGTGTGCATACATAACATCCTGCAAATCGCTCAGTTTCCCTTTTACCTTCTCCAGCTTGTCTTCCTTTTCATCATCGTCAGCGTCGATATTTAAAAGAGTTGGAATCTTCTTTAATTTAATTTTATCTACAACTCTAAAATCTTTTGGATCTATTGACTTCATATTTTCAAATTTTATATCATAAATATACTAATTTTACGAAGCTAATTCCTGCTATTCATTGCAATACTTTTCAATACAAAAAAAGTTCGCTGATATAGTATATACTTTAAACATTAATAATTAATTAGAATGAAAGAGTTAACTCAAGATGATGTTGATAACCTTATTAATAGTATTAAAAAAACAGACAATCCAATATTAAAAGCGAACTATATATCTTATTTTATCTCTGATGCATTTCGAGAAAATCAAATAACATTATATGAAGCCTATGTTCTTAATTTAGAAATAATTAAATTAGATCGAATTAGCTACACTCAACCAGCTTGGAACAGGGATGTTCGAATAAGTACATGTTTATCTATTTTAAACCAATATCTATTAGCTAAAATCTTTGATAATAACGCAGGTGCCGAAATGTTAAAAAAAATAGCATTAGAAGCATTTCTCCTTAATAAAGAAAAAAGATCACATTATATAATGGATCATTATAAATCTTATTTTGAGACTAATAATTTAGAGAAATTACTTCAACAATTGTTAGATATTAGAAATAATTATAACAACTTATCTGATGACTTTGGTCCATATCATAATGAAGTGTTTCCATATCATTTTTATTCTCCTGAAAAGATTTTATTAGAAAAAAGCAACTCTTTAGATCAAATTATATCCAATGAAGTTGAAAACATCCTTATTTATTTAAATACTTAGTTTAATAACAACTCATGGAAAAATTCACATTAGAAATACTATTTCAAATCATCGGAATCGGCTCGGCATCAGGATTATTTTATAATAATGATGCGCTTTATGTAATTGGCGACAATAGCGGATTCTTATACGAATACAATATGCAAAATCAGCAATTGCAACAACACGCTTTAATTGAAAATCCGACGCAAAATATTCCAAAAAACTTAAAACCAGATTTTGAATCTTTGACGCATCATCACGATACACTTTATGTTTTTGGTTCGGGTTCTACCGAAAACCGAAACAAAATGATTGAGTTTGATATTAAATCTAAAACTGTTTTAAAGAAAAATAATCTAGTCGATTTATATGCTTTAATGCAAAGTTTCGGCGAAATAAAACCAGAAGATTTCAATTTAGAAGGCGCAATTTTCGATGGAGAAAACTGGTATTTATTCAATCGCGGAAATGGCGTTTCTAACAAAAACACCATTTTTACCATTCATGCCAAAAAACTAGACGAAGAATTTGCTTTAATTTCAGTTAACTACAAATTGCCAAAAATAAAAGGAGTTCGTTCTAGTTTTACTGATGCAGTTTTGGTAGACGATAAAATCTATTTTCTTTCTACAGCCGAAGACACTAAATCGACTTATGATGACGGCGAAATCTTAGGAAGTTTCATTGGCAGAATTGATCTTAAAACCATGAAAATCGATTTTACACAAAAAATAACCTCAACCAATAAATTTGAAGGTTTGACTTTCTACAAAAAAGAAAACAATAAAATTGAGTTTTTACTTTGTGAAGATAATGATACGGAAGTTTTAGAAACTAAGATTTATAAGTTGACGTTGCCGATTAAATAGAGTTTTCAAATTATGAATAGCTAAACAATCAAAGATTAGTTTTTCACGAAATATTTTAGCCATTTTTGTCATTCCGAGGAACGAGGAATCTCCACAAGAAACTCCTCATGCATAATCGTCAATCTTTGTCGAGCTACTTGCGAAGATTCCTCGTTCCTCGGAATGACAAGTTTGCGGATAATTACATAACGTAAGACGCACTGCAGTGCGTCTCTACAGAAAACCTTTGTAACTTTGTTTCTTTGTAGCTCTGAACCTTAAAAAAAAATTTTTTTTTACAACCGTCCCAACCTTTTTATCTTTTTATCTCTCTATATAAGAAAGACAACAATTGTGATAAACGAGACTCAAATAGCAAACTGTAAAAAAATGCACCGCGACGCCCAGCGCGAGGTGTACGAATACATGGCGCCTAAGTTGTACCGCCTTTGCAAAAGATATTTAAAAAAGGAAGAAGAAATCGAAGAAGCTTTGGCTGATGCTTTCTTTACCATTTTCACCAAATTAGATCAGTTAAAAGAAGCCTATGCTTTTGAAGCTTGGGCAAAAAGAATAACTGTAAACCATTGTTTGGCAACGATTAGAAAAGCAACCAATTTTAATATGTATCTCGACGATGTGAAATTGCTCTCGCAACCTTCTGTCGACGAATTGAATACATTAGAAGAAGAAGATTTACTTAATTTATTAAACCACATTCCAGACGGCTGTAAAACTGTTTTCAACCTTTTTGTTATTGAAGGTTACGGACATAAAGAAATAGCCGAAATGCTGAAGATCTCCGAAGGCACCTCAAAATCACAATTGAATGCTGCTAAGACCAAATTGAAAGAACTGGTTAATAAACTGTATTATCAAAAAGCAAAATAGTCATGGACAATCAAGATAAATTATTCGATAAAATAAAAGAAGCTTCGCAAAATGCGGAGTTTAAAGACTTTCCCGGAATGGAAAAAGTCTGGTCGCGCGTTGAAGAAAAACTAGACAAAAAAGAAGATAAAAAAACAATCTCACTTTGGAAAAAAATTGCTGTTGCTGCTTCTCTTCTTTTACTGATTTCTTTAGGTTTTCAATTTTTACATTCTGATAAAGAAGTAAGAAATGAAACTCCAAAAGTTGTTATTCAGGAAACGGAAAAAGAGCAATCTCAAAAACCGATTTTAGATCAAAAAAATACAATTCCTTCATCAGATTCTGAAATTGTTTCTAGCGAAGAAGCGGTTAAAATTTTAGAAAACAAAACTAAAAACAAAGAAAGTGTTGCAATTCAAGAAGTTGCAATTCCAAAAACAGAACCCATTCAAGCTGCACCATCTCCAAAAATTTCTTCTGAGATTGTGGTTTCTGCAAACGCACCGCTTAAAGCTGAAGAAATTGACGAAAGCGATAATATCATTTCTAAAAAAGAAATTCTTGCTGAAAAAAGTTATTCAGAAAGAAAAGAAATGGAATCTGCAAGAATGGCTTATGCTTCGGCAACGACTCAAAAAGCAAAGAAAAGCGCTCCTTTAGTAATTGTAAACGGAAATGCAATGGCTCATAGTGACGATAGAAAAAAAGATAAGATGATTCAGAATGAAATACCTAATCTTGTTCCCGAAAATGTCGATTCGTTAATGATTCTGGATGAGCCTTTATATATAATCGATGGCATTTATTATTCTGAAAATGATTTATTTGGAAAGAATCCAACGAGTCCTTATGCGCCTTTAGACAAACAGGAAATTAAAACCATAACTATTTTGCAAGACCTTGAAGCTACTGAAAAATATGGCGAAAAAGGAAAAAAAGGAGTTGTCATAATCACCACAAAAAACGGAAAACCAACGCCGAAAAAATAATCACGTCACAACAAAACTTTGTCAAAGTTTAAAACTTTGACAAAGTTAAATCTCAACATTAATCTTAAAACTTATTATCATGAAAAGTCTAAAACTTATTTCATCAGCTATTGCTATGCTTATATGTTTCGTAAGTATAGCGCAAGAAAGAACTATTTCTGGAATCGTTTCAGATGAGACAAAACAGCCTCTTCCAGGTGTGAATATTTTCAATCAAACAGCAAAAACTTCGGCTGCTACTAATTTTGATGGACAATACAGTATTCAAGCTAAAAAAGGCGATCTTTTGGTCTTTACTTTTATAGGATACGATTCGCAAAGACAATATGTACAAGACTCTAATATCCTTAACATAAAAATGCGTGCCTCTCAACAAACTTTAAATGAAGTTGTAGTGGTAGGTTACGGAAGAAGTACCTCGGAATACGAAGATCGAAGTTATGCACGTGCCGAAAGAAGAAAAGAAAAAAAAGAGGCTTCAAAAGCGCTTCAAGGAAAAGTAGCTGGAATTCAGGTTTCTAATAATATTGCCTATGTTGCAAGTCCAAGTCAGAACGTAGTCATACGCGGAATCGCGACTGTTTCTCCAAAAAATGAACCAATGTATATTATTGACGGAGTTCCTGCAAAAGCCAATCAAATGGCAAAAATTAATCCGAATGATATTGATAATGTTTCGGTTTTAAAAGATCAAGCGGCGACTTCGGTATACGGAAGTAAAGCTTCAAATGGAGTTGTTGTTATTTCGACTAAAAATGAACTTTATAAAAATCTTTCAGAAAAAGAATTGGATAAAAAACTAAATATTATGCCAATTCCAACAGAACCAACGCAGGAAGATTATGATACTTTTGTTGAAAATGCTTTCGAAAGTCCAAAAACGGCGCCACTTTCTACTTTTTCTATAGATGTTGATAATGCTTCTTACACGAATATTAGACGTTTTTTAAACAACGGACAGCAAGTTCCAAAAGATGCAGTTCGTGTTGAAGAAATGGTTAATTTCTTTAAATACACTTATCCACAGCCAAAAAATGAACATCCGTTTTCTATTAATACAGAAGTGAGCGATTCACCTTGGAATTCAAACAATAAAATTTTAAAAATTGGTTTACAAGGAAAAAATATTCCAACTGAAGATTTACCTGCTTCAAATCTTGTTTTCTTAATTGATGTTTCGGGTTCGATGAGCGATATGAACAAATTGCCTCTATTAAAACAATCTTTGAAAATTTTAGTAAATGAATTAAGATCAAAAGACAAAGTAGCCATTGTAGTTTATGCGGGTGCTGCCGGAATGGTTTTGCCTCCAACTTCTGGTGATGAGAAAAAAACAATTATAGATGCTTTAGATAAATTACAATCTGGCGGAAGTACAGCGGGCGGCGCGGGAATAGAATTGGCGTATAAAACGGCAACAGAAAATTTCATTAAAGGCGGAAACAATCGTGTAATTCTAGCAACCGACGGAGATTTTAACGTGGGAAGTTCTTCTAATTCTGACATGGAAAAACTAATTGAAGAAAAAAGAAAAACTGGCGTTTTCTTAACTTGTTTAGGTTACGGAATGGGCAATTACAAAGACAGTAAAATGGAAATCTTAGCCGACAAAGGAAACGGAAATTATGCTTACATCGACAACATTCAAGAAGCAAATCGTTTTTTAGGAAAAGAATTTAAAGGTTCGATGTTTGCTATCGCGAAAGATGTTAAAATCCAGATCGAATTTAATCCAAAACAAGTTCAATCGTATCGTTTGATTGGCTATGAAAACAGAAAATTGCGTCCAGAAGATTTTAAAAATGATGCCATTGATGCGGGAGAATTAGGAAGTAATCATACTGTTACGGCTTTGTATGAAATTATTCCGACTGGTGTAAAAAGTGATTATTTGACTGCGCAGCCAGATGATTTAAAATACACTAAAACAGAAACTAATTCTAATAATTACACCAACGAATTGGCAACAATTAAATTCCGTTACAAAAAACCTGACGGCGAAAAAAGCATCGAAATGGTTCAGGTTATTGAAAATAAATCGGTTGCTTTAAATAAAGCAAGTGACGATATGAAATTTAGTTCTGCTGTAGCTTGGTTCGGATTGAAATTGAGAGATTCGAAATTAATCGCCGACAAATCGTCTGAAGAAATTGTGAAATTAGCGAAGCAAGGAAATTCAAACGACGGCGAAGGTTACAAAGCGGAGTTTATTCGTTTGGTTGAAACTTCTAAGCAGTACAATTAATAAAAATTATATTACATTTGAAAACCAATTTTAAAAACAATGAAACATCTATTTTTTGCGTTATTAGCATTCGTCACTATTAATTCTTTTTCTCAAACAAAAAATTTAACTGATAAACCTTTTATTGATGTTTCTGGACTAGCCGATACATTAGTCGTTCCAAATAAAATCTGGATTAATGTATTGCTAAGCGAAAAAGACTCAAAAGGAAAAAAATCTGTTGAAGATTTAGAAAATGAGATGATTTTAAAACTAAAAGAAATTGGCATTAACACAGAAAAAGACGTTAGTGTAAATGATATGTCAAGCAATTTCAAAAATTATATATTTAAACAAAATGATATTTTCAAATCAAAATCTTACTTTATTTTGGTTAAAAATGCGTCTGAAACTGCCAAAGTTTTTATTGGATTAGAAAAAATTGGTATTTCGAATGTTCGTATTGATAAGATTGAACATACTGATGAAAAAAAGATTAAACTTTTGATTAATGGAAAAGCGATATTGAATGCAAAAAAAACTGCTGAAAGTTTTACAAAACCATTAAATCAGAAGGTTGGAACCGCTCTTCAAATCACTAATAATGAAAGTATCAGCCCTTCTCGAGCAATGCTGAATGAAGTAGTCTTAATTGGATACGGAAAAAGTAAATCTTCAAATGACAATAATACCGAACCAAATATTGAATTTGAAAAAATAAAGATATCCAGTTTCGTTCAAGTAAGATTTCTTATAGAATAAATTTTAATAAACTCATATAAATTAATTACACGCAAAATTCATGAATTCGATTTTAAGCCAAAATCTATTTTTAGTAAAAGAACATGTTGGAATGTTTAAAGCTGCAAACAATTATGACATTTACAATCCAGAAACCAATCAAATCATTATGAACTGCCGAGAAAACAATCTTGGTTTTTTCACCAAAATACTTCGTTTTACCGATTACAAAAGAGCGACTCCATTTAATGTTGAAATTACAACTGCTTCGGGCGAAAAATTAATAACCGTAAGAAGAGGCGTTGCCATTTTTAGATCGACTGTTGAAGTATTAGACGAAAAAGATCGTTTGGTTGGAACATTCAAACAAAAATTCTTTTCAATTGGAGGAAAGTTTGATATTCTAGATAAAAACGAAAGACCTGTTGCAACTTTACAAGGAAAATGGACTGGCTGGGATTTTAAATTCTCTCACGAAAACAAACAATTGGCTCAAGTAAGCAAAAAATGGGCTGGATTAGGAAAAGAGTTTTTTACGAGTGCCGACAATTATGTTCTTCAAATTGAAGATACAGTTGCAGCTGAAAGTCCATTGAGACAATTGATTTTAGGAGCTGTCATGTGTATTGACATGGTTCTGAAAGAATAAAAAAAGTTGTTAAACTTAGATTAAGAATATATTTTAAAGCATCATTTTAGTTTGCAAAAGCTTATTTTTGTAAGACTTAAAATGATGCTTTCTGCATTTCTAAAAATACAATCATGACCGACTTAAAAAATAAAAATGCCTTTATTACAGGCGCTGGAAAAGGAATAGGAAAAGCTGTTGCAATTGCTTTGGCAAAAGAAGGCGTAAATCTTATTTTAGTTTCTAGAACTCAAAACGATATTGATGAACTAGCTAAGGAAACTGCTAAATTTGGTGTAAAAACTTTGGCTTTATCTGCCGATGTTTCAGACATTAATTCTATAAATGCCGCTGCTGAAAAAGCTTTAGCTGAATTTAAACACATTGATATTCTTATTAATAGTGCAGGAATTGCTTCTTTTGGAAAATTCTTAGAATTAGAGCCAGAAGCTTGGGAAAGAATTATTCAGGTAAATTTAATGGGAACATATTTCACCACTCGTGCGATTATCCCAAATATGATCGAAAGACAAACTGGAGATATTATTAATATTTCTTCGACTGCTGGATTAAACGGAAACGCTTTGACAAGTGCTTACAGCGCCTCAAAATTTGCTGTTTTAGGTTTAACCGATTCTTTGATGCAGGAAATGAGAAAACACAATATTCGTGTTACGGCTTTAACGCCAAGTACAGTTGCAACTGACATGGCAAAAGACTTGAACTTAACTGACGGAAATCCAGAAAAAGTAATGCAATCTGAAGATATGGCAGATTTAATTATTGCACAATTAAAACTGAACCGAAGAGTTTTTATTAAAAACAGCAGTATTTGGTCTACTAATCCTTAAAAAAATAAATTCCAAATTTTTTAAATTCCAAATTCCAATTGCTATGAGATTGGAATTTGGAATTTGATTATTGGAATTTCAAAAACTAAAAATATGGAACAATATTTAAGACAATTGGTCGAAATAGAATTTCAAGATAAAAAACAAGTTTTCTCTGGTTTTCTAATCGATTATTCTGATGAATGGATTTTACTTCGAAATAATCCTGTAGATTTTGTTTTAGATGGTTTTGTTATTCTACGAAATAAAAATATTGAAGCAGTAAACCGCGATCATGATTTGGCTTTTACAGAAAAAGTAATTCGATTGAAAGGTTTGAAAATAAATTCTGAGGATATCATTCCTATTAAAGATTTAGCTTCAATCATTAAATTTATTTCGGAGAAATATGGCATTTTTCAAATTGCTAAAAAATCAACGAAATCTGCTTACTTAGGTAAATTAATAGAATTGAATAACGAAGAATTGACAATCGATTTTTTAGATACACGCGGTCAGTTTGGAGGAGAATTAGCTTTTAACCCAGAAAAAATTCGAGTGATTGAATTTGATACGGATTATATTAATTCTTTGAAATTGATGGTTTCTGAAGATCAGAAGAAATAGTTATAAAAAAAGCCCTTTTTAATAAAGGGCTTTTCTGTTTTTTGTCATTTCGACCGAAGGGAGAAATCACACTAGTAATTCCGTATGCTATAATTGTCAATCTTTGTAGAGTTTCGAGTGAGATTCCTCGTTCCTCGGAATGACAAACTACACGGTAACTTTTAGAATGCCTTAAAACTTTTAAGCTTCCGCCAATTTATTCAAAAACTCCAAACGAACACTTCCGTCTTCGTCGATTTTTGTTAGGTTGATTTCTTGCAAAGTATTTACCAATTCTGGATTCCAAGGTGTTTTTACTTTTACGTAATTCTCTGTAAATCCGTGAATGTAGCCTTCTTTATTTTCACTTTCAAAAAGAACCGTTCTGTTTGTTCCTAGTTGACTTTCATAAAAAGCACGACGTTTTTTTACTGATAATCCGCGTAACATTTTACTTCTTTTTGCTCTTACATTTGAAGGAACAACACCTTCCATATCTGCAGCTTCAGTATTATCTCTTTCTGAATAGGTAAATACGTGTAAATACGAAATATCTAAATCATTTAAAAAATGATACGTTTCTAAAAAGTGTTCGTCTGTTTCTCCTGGAAAACCAACAATTACGTCGACACCAATACAAGCGTGAGGCATTACTTCGCGAATTTTATTTACACGATCGATATACACTTCACGTAAGTAACGACGTTTCATCAATTTCAAAATATCGTTGCTTCCCGATTGTAACGGAATATGAAAATGCGGTACAAAAGTGCGACTTTTAGAAACGAATTCTATCGTTTCGTTTTTCAATAAATTCGGCTCGATAGACGAAATTCTCAAACGTTCGATTCCTTCTACTTTGTCTAAAGCCTGAACTAAATCTAGAAAAGTATGTTCGTGTTTTTTATTTCCAAACTCTCCTTTTCCGTAATCTCCGATATTTACGCCGGTTAAGACAATTTCACGGATATTTTGAGCCGAAATTTCTTTGGCATTTTTTAATACATTTTCTAAAGCATCACTTCTAGAAATTCCTCTTGCTAATGGAATTGTACAATACGTACATTTATAATCGCAACCATCTTGCACTTTTAAAAATGCTCTGGTACGATCTCCAATAGAATAACTTCCAACATAAAAATCGGCTTCGGCAATTTCACATGAGTGCACTTCACCCATATCATTTTTACTCAAATCATGGATATAGTCGGTGATTTTGAATTTTTCTGTTGCTCCTAAAACCAAATCAACGCCATCGACTGCGGCTAATTCTTCTGGTTTTAATTGTGCATAACAGCCAACAGCGGCAACAAAAGCTTTTTCATTCAGCTTCATTGCTTTCTTTACTACCTGCTTAAACTGCTTATCTGCATTTTCTGTTACAGAGCAAGTATTAATGACATAAATATCTGCTATTTCTTCAAAATCGACGCGGTCAAAACCTTCATCATTAAAATTTCTGGCAATTGTAGAAGTCTCTGAAAAATTCAGTTTACAACCCAGCGTATAAAAGGCAACTTTCTTTCTATTTTCCATAATCTTTCTTAAATTAATGAAATCGTTGTCAAAAAATTTAAGGCTGCAAATTTACAAACAATATTCATCAAAAGAAAGAGATTAATCAACTTCGAATCAATAATTTGCGCTAATGTTAATAATAATGCATGAATGAATTAAATTATATTCCTTAAATTTAAAGGTCGAAAAAGCATTTTTAATGCCTATTTTTAACATTTCAATAAGAATAAAATGACAAAATAATCGATTAAGTGCAAATTTAATCGATTAAATACATTTTTTTCGTTTATAAATTCAAAATTTCTTACATTTACTTTTGTTTTGAAAGAAATCTGAAATAATTTCTTATTTAAGAATTTTAATAAGCTTTAATTAATTTAATAATAATTCGGACATAACAATTTTGAATTTTAGTCGTTATGTTGTTGTTTTGTGTTACAAAATGAAATGGGAAAGCCGAAAACCAAAGAGAGTAGGCAAAATTAAATTACAAATACCACGCTTTATGAAAGCATTTTTACCCACGATCTGCTTGATGTTCTTAACCCTATTTAGTTCGCAAGCGCAAACTAATGCACCAGCTGCAAATCCATTTCCTACTATTAGTACATTAACGACTTGGGCAAGCTTTAACTCACAACAGCAATTTGATGTTGCAATTCGTGCAGTTGGGTTTAAGTTTGAAGTTAAAGAACCTGGTGAAGGATCTACAGCTTATACTTATATTCGTAAAGTAACTGTAAACGAAGTAAACTATACTGACAGAATTGTATACAGAATTACGAATAATAATTCAGCAAGTATCATTTCTTTGGTTACTGCTTCTACAGATTTAGTTAGTTTATACACACCACAATTAACCACTTTTAAAAACAACAACTGTAAAACAGAAATGTCTAAAGACAAAAACACAACTTGCAGCTGTTACGAAAGTGCTAATTTTGCAATCGATCTTTGCGACGAACGCGTAAAATTAACAATGGGTGACGGAAATAAATATTTTGTTTCTGTAGCTAAAAAATAATACCTCAAAATATTATTTTTCTTTTGTTTGATTCCAAATCTTTACTGACTTTTAAGTATGTAAAGATTTGGAATTCATTTTTTATAACAAGTTCGAATTTTTAAGTTCATACCAAACTTCTAATTCTTCATTGTATTCGAAAGAATTCACAAAATGGAAACCTAATTTTTCTAACACTTTTCTAGAATTTTCGTTTCCTGCATCGGCGTAAGCATACAATTTTTCTACTTTCATTTCATCAAAAGCATAATCAACAAAGGCATTTCCAGCTTCAGATGCGTAGCCTTTTCCCCAATGTTTTTCAATAAATCGGTAGCCTAACTCGTAAAAGTTTTTATGATTATTGATTTCGTCAGTAATATATTTTATGCCAGACCAACCTATAAATTCGTTTGTTTCTTTCAAAACAACAGCCCATCGACCAATGCCGAAAGTTGCATATTGTTTCTGAACAAATTTGATGTAATCAACACTTTCTTCTATATGATTAACAGGCCTGTTGCCTACAAACAAATGAACGTTTGGGTTAGAATCCAACTCAAACATACCTTCTGCATCAGAAAGCTGTAACTCTCTTAAAACCAAACGATCTGTTTTTATTGGATTTTTCATTTTTCTTTAATTTAAAATATAACGTGTAATTACTTCTGCAACTCCATCATTATTGTTTGAAGCTACAATTACATCGGCTTTGTCGCGTAATTCAGGCGTTACATTATCTACCCAAACTCCCAAACCGGCATATTCAATCATTGTAAGGTCGTTTCCGGCATTTCCTACGGCGATAATTTCACTTTGAAGAATTCCTAACTTTTCAGCCAAAAGTTTCAAACTCGCCGCTTTATCAATTCCAAGCTGAGCCACTTCTAAGAAAAAAGGCTTAGAAGTTGAAACGCTTAAATGTGGCATTGTTTCAATTAAATCTTTTTCAACTGTTTTTAAATATGCTGGATCTTCAAGTAAAATACATTTAACTGCTGGCCTGTTAACATAATCTTTAAAACTAGCAACTTTATGGTGCACCATTTTTGTGATCTCCTTTTCAATTTCAATGTATTCTGAATCGGTTTCACTAATGATTTCATTATCTAAATATGTAATGATATGCGTTTTCATCTTAACGCTATAATCATATAAAGCATGAATTTGTTCGACTGTTAATTTCTGTTCAAACAAAACTAAATCGTCTTTTACACGACTAATTATTGCTCCGTTAAACGAAATCATATATGAATCGTTTAGATCCATTTGAAGTTCTTTCGCGTAAGCGGTCATTGCTGTTGTTGGTCTTCCAGAAGCCAAAACAACATAAACGCCTTTTGCCTGCGCTTCAAGTATCACTTTTTTATTTAAATCTGATATTCTGTGGTCATCTGTCAACAAGGTATCATCCATGTCGAGCACTATCATTTTGTATTGCATTTTTTTTTAGTTTTCAGTCGCAGTTTTCAGTCGCAGTTTCAGCAATGACTGAAAACTGCGACTGAAAACTGAAAACTTTTAAAGACTCATTCGAAATTCTTCAATAACTGGATTTGCTTTTGCGAAATCTGTTTCTTGAATGAAAACCTCAACTGCCAAATCTGTTCCGCCGAAACCTCCTAAACGAGCCGATTGAATATTATCTTTTTTTACTGTTTCTACTCCAGCTTCTTCTAATCTTTCTTGCAAAGCAATTGCTAAAACTTCACTTCCCGAAAACACTTTCATTAATCCCATGATAATCTATATTTTATTGTAATATTATTTTTAATTGTTTTTGAAAATCTTCATTCTCATTTACGCCAATATGTCCGTGATTTTTCAAAGGATAAAAATACGCATTAGATTTCAAAAGCTTTTTCAACCTAATCGAATTTTCACAAGGAATTAACTGATCATCCGTTCCATGAAAAATATAAATAGGGGCATTTATTTGAGGGAGATAAAGATTGGTTTCCAGACTAAACTTTTTCATAAAATCAGGAAAAAAAGGCGCTTTAGACGTTGATAATTCTAAAAAGTTATAATATGGCGCTTGAAGAATTAATGCTTTTGGTTTATTTTCTAAAGCCAATTTTGTTGCAAAACCAGAACCAATGGAATATCCTGCTATGATAATTTTATCTTTCGAATATCTTTTTGAAATAGTTTTAAAAGCGATTGAAATGTCTTTGCTTAATTGTTCTTCATTTTCGATTTCGCCTTCACTTTTTCCAAAACTTCTATAATCTAAAATGAAAATATCGTAGTCTAAAGAAGTATATATTTTTGCGATTTTTCCCCAAGTTTCAAGAGTTCCAGCATTTCCATGAAGAAAAAAAACGAGGCCTTTAGATTTTTCTGCTTTAAATAATAATCCGTTAAGATTTTTTCCATCAAATGAAGGAATATTTATCTCTTCAAATTTCTGTTGGTAATCAAATTTAAAATCTTTTGGAAGTCTAGAAGCATGAAAAACCAATTCAACTTGATTGAAATAAAAATAGGAAATCAGTAAAACATAAATAACCAGAAAAAAACAAAAAAGTACAATTCCTAAGAATTTAAATGTTTTTAAAATCTCCATTTTTTACTTTGTCCATTTATAATTATCGTTTTTTATTTAGAAAAAAGGATCCAGTTATTCTGTTTTTACCACTCCTGCATACGTTGCAACCCAAATTGAACCATTTCTGTCTTTTGTAATTTTCTCAGAATGAATGCTAGGAACATTTGAATTTTGATTTGTATAGGTTTCCCATTTTTTTGTCTTCAAATCATAATTTAAAATACCAACTCCATTTAGCGTTAGCCATAAAACTTGGTCGGCTTCGTCCAGATAAAAATCGTTGATAGCATTATCTCTGAACATTTTCGAATTAGGATGAACAATTCTTGTCCAATTTCCAGCTGTATCTAACTTATAAATTCCTGCCTCGTCTGATTTGTCGTTATACAAATCAAACCAGAGATTTTCTTCTTTATCTTCATAAACTTTGGATATGAATGCCTTTGACAAAGGCGATTTTTTGTCATTCAGCAATTTTGTCGTCCCATTTTCGATTACAACATTGCCTTCAAATGTTCCGATCCAGATTTTATCTTTTTTATCGACATACACTCCAAGTGTTTTATTACTTGGCAAATTTGAATTTTCTTTGGTAAAATCTGACCATTTTTCGCCATCAAACTTTGCGACACCTCTCCAAGAGGTAAACCATACATTATTTTTATAATCCACAAAAAGCTTTCTTGCCCAGCTAATTGGCGAGTTTATCGAATCATATTTTTTCCAGTCTTTATTGTCGTATTTGTAAACATCCCAACCAATAACAAACCATTTGTTATTTTCTTTGTCTACCTCCAAATCTCTAACCGATTCTGTCTGATTTTTGTTGTATGCTGTGGGCTTGATAATTGTATTTTTCGAATTAAAATGCTGCCACTTTTCGTTTTCAATTTTAACAATTCCGTTATCAGTTCCAATCCAGATATTATTATCTAAATCATTCGCAATTGCTCTGGTCATATCCCAAGGCAACTCAGAATTGCTTTGTGTAAATAACTGCCATTTTTTAGAAAGCTTTTCTTTATCAGTACCTTTAATTTCTGGCGTTCCAACAGATTTCATATTCCCTTGGCTCTTAAAATCAAATACTTTTCTCTTAACCGAAAAACTTCCATTTTCGAATTCAAAAATTAAAGACACAGAACTATTTTTTGGTTTATTTTTAGAAATGGCTGGTTGCCAAAAAGAAACCGTATTGATTGCTTTTTCCAAATTCAGCTTTTTTGAAGCCACATTTGTTTTATTCATCACACTTATAAGACAAGGCTTTCCGTTTTCGTCTATTAAAATTTGAGCCTCAATTACGCCTTTAATTTCTGCCAGCTTTTTTTTGTCTAAACTATTATTTAGTTCTTCCACAAACGTTTTTGGGGGCATTGCCAGAACGTCTCCACAATCCAGACAAAAAGTTGCTAAGTGACAATTTTGATATTTTTCAGGATATAGATTTTGAGAATACGCAGAAACCTGCAAAAAAAACATCAAAGCAATCAAAAGTATTTTTTTCATCATTTCTGATTATGAATTTAAGATTTTTATTCCTCTTCAATATCTTCATCCTCTTCGTCAAGCTCTTCGCCTTCTTCGTCCATATCAAACAAATAAGGTTCAACAAGCATTTTGTCTGCCAAAATTTCAACACGTTCTGTCAGTATTTCTGCAAAAATTAAACGTTGTGTTTTTGCAATACTGCCAGAAATACGCATAATTTTTGTTTCGTGACGTAATTTCAAAATAGGGTCTGCATCATCAAGAATCAGCATTTTTAGTCTATTTACATTGTAACCCGCAGTACTAAACATATCATTTAGTTTAGTTGGCGTTCCGATTAAAACATCAATTCCAGTTGAAATGTAGTTTTTATCGTAATCCATATCGCCTTTTTCATTTACACCGTAAACTTCTAAGTTCGTATATTTTCCATACTTCTCAAAAAGCTCAACCATTTCTAAAACCTTCGCTTTATCTTCTACGATAATCAAAGCTCTTGGAGATTCTTCAGTCTGTCCAGCCAATTGCTGAATTACATTTAAAACAATTGTAGTTGTTTTTCCACTTCCTTTTGGAGAAATAATAACACAATCTGCACCGCTTTTTATGGTTGAAAAAGTTTCTAACTGCAAAGCATTTGCTTCTGTTAAACCATTTTCAATTAAAGCGTCTTGTAGTTTCTCGTTTATTTTTTTTAGTTTCATTTTTTTTTTAGCTTTAAGCTTTAAGCTATACGCTATAAGCAAAAATTATTCATATTTTAAAAGCCTAAAGCTTACAGCTTAAAGCCTATTGCGCGAAGCATTACTTGCTTGCGAACATTTTCACGTCACTTTCGGAGATTTCATTTCCTCCTAAAATGATTAATCTTTCTACAACATTTCGAAGTTCACGAATATTTCCTGTCCAATCGTATTCTTGCAATAATTGTATAGCTTGAGTCGAAAATCCTTTTACCGCATTTCCTTGCTCTGAAGCGATTTTTTCTGCAAAATGCTTAATTAAAGCCGGAATATCGTCACGTCTTTCATTCAATGGCGGAACTTTAATTAAAATTACTGCCAAACGATGGTATAAATCTTCGCGGAAACGACCTTCTGCAATTTCTGTTTTCAAATCTTTGTTCGTTGCTGCAACAACACGAACATCAACTTTAATATCCTTATCTGCACCAACTCTTGTAATCATACTTTCTTGAAGAGCACGTAAAACTTTGGCTTGCGCCGAAAGACTCATATCTCCAATTTCATCTAAGAAAATAGTTCCTTTGTCGGCTGCTTCAAACTTTCCAGCACGATCTTTTACTGCCGATGTAAAAGCACCTTTTACGTGTCCGAATAATTCACTTTCAATCAATTCACTCGGGATCGCGGCACAGTTTACTTCGATTAATGGAAAAGAAGAACGTTCACTTTTTTCATGTAATTGATGTGCTACTAATTCTTTTCCAGTTCCGTTTGGTCCTGTAATTAAAACTCTGGCTTCGGTTGGAGCAACTTTATCAATCATCACTTTTATATGATTGATAGATTCGCTTTCACCGATCATTTCGTAATTCTTACTAACTTTTTTCTTTAAGATTTTATTCTCGACAACTAATTGTTTTTTATCCAAAGCATTACGAACAGTATTTAACAAACGATTCAAATCTGGTGGTTTCGAAATATAATCAAAAGCTCCAAGACGCATTGTTTGAATCGCAGTTTCCATATCGCCGTGTCCCGAAATCATTACCATCGGAATTTCTGGCTTTATCTTTTTTACTTCTTCCAAAACCTCAACACCGTCCATTTTTGGCATTTTGATATCACACAAAACCAAATCGTAATCGTTGTTTTTTATTTTTTCAAGTCCAGCAACACCATCTTCAGCTTCATCTACCTGATAAGAATCATTTTCTTCTGATAATATTTTTACCAAAACTCTTCTGATTGCTGCTTCGTCTTCTATAATTAGTATTTTACTCATTTCTTTTAAGGTTCTGAGGTTCTAAGTTACTAAGGTTCTGAGGATTTTCTAAAAGAAGCTAAAAAAATCTTAGCATCTCAGCACCTTAGAACCTTAGCAACTTCAAAAAAGTTAATATTTAAGCCATCTATACAATTCTTTCCAAGTCGGTTTTTTGCCGTACATTAAAATACCTACTCGGTAAATTTTGGCAGCAAACCAAACTACAAGGAAAAAGGTTGCAAACAATAATGATACCGAAATTGCAATTTGCCACCACGGCACTCCAAATGGAATACGCATTAACATTACTATTGGCGAAGTAAGCGGAATCATTGAAAAGATTACCGCAACACTTCCGTGTGGATCATTTACAACGGTAAAAAATCCGATGTAAACACTTAAAATAAGCGGCATTATGATTGGAAGTAAAAATTGCTGTGAATCGGTTTGATTGTCAACAGCTGCTCCAATTGCGGCGTAAAATGAACTGTATAAAAAATATCCTCCAATAAAATAAATTACAAAACCGATTATGATACTGGCAATTGGCAGATTCCATAACTCAGAAATATACATTTGAGCAGATCCTGAAAGTTCATGCTGAGCAGATTGCATTAATTCTGGCGAAATTCGTGCTGTTGGACCAACATTCACCCCAAAAAAAGCTGAAGCTGCAAACATTAATCCCAAACCAATAATGGCCCAAATCATAAATTGTAAAATTCCAGCTAAAGAAGTTCCAACAATTTTACCAATCATTAACTGAAATGGTTTTACCGAAGAAATAATGATTTCGATAATTCGGTTTGTTTTTTCTTCAATTACACTTCGCATAACCATGTTTCCGTAAATGATAATAAACATCATAATCAAATAACCAAAGGCGCCGCCGATTCCGATTTTAATCTCATTTAAACCTTTTAAACTTTCTTCTCCAGAAGCTTTTACCAAATGTATATTGACTTTTGATTGCGCTTTTTGAATAGCCAAAGTATCTAGTTTTGCTTCTTCTAGATTTAATTTGGTAATTTTTGAAGCAATGACATCTTGCGTATTCTCAATAAAAGAAATGCTTGGACTACTATTTGAAATAAACTCGATTTTACTATCTAAATCATTAACATTATTCGTTTTCGGAATTACAATTAATCCACTAAAACGTTCTGTTGCAATACTATCTTTTAGAGCTTGAAGATCAAATTCTGATAAATTATAAAACTTAAACTCAGAACTATTTTTATTTTCCTTTAAAAAATCGGAAACAAAAAGTCCAGTTGAATCATGAATCACGATACTTTTCGTGTCTGCTTTCATCGAACTCAAATATCCAATAAATACTGCAATTGCAACAAATAAAAGCGGACTCAAAAAAGTCATGACAACAAAAGATTTATTGCGGACTTTAGCAATAAATTCTCTTTTTATAATTAATGAAATAATGCTCATTTCTTTATTTTAGATTTTAAATTGTTGATTTTAGATTCCGAGTTTTTGCTCTAAATCTGAAATCTAAACTTTATTTTCTGTTACTGTTTGAATAAAAATATCGTTTATGCTTGGAATTTTTTCAACAAAATGTGTGACTTGACCGCGCTGTGTCAAAATATTTAATAATTCGTTTGGCGTTGCATTTCCAATCTCAATATTCAATTTCAAATCATCGTTTAATGATTTAAAATTGGCAGGCGAAACCGTAAATTTTTGTGTAATATCATACATCAAACCTTCGACATTATTAGTTAGAATTCCGACTTCAAAACTATTGGTTCTAAATTGACGTTTTACATCGGCAACTTTACCTTCAATCAGCTTATTTGATTTATGAATCAAAGCGATATTTTCGCAAAGTTCTTCTACGCTTTCCATTCTGTGAGTTGAAAAAATAATAGTTGAACCTTGTTCTTTCAAAGCTAAAATTTCATCTTTAATGATGTTTGCATTTACAGGATCAAATCCAGAAAATGGTTCATCCAAAATCAACAATTTCGGTTTATGCAAAACGCAAACCACAAACTGAATTTTCTGCGCCATTCCTTTAGAAAGTTCCTGAATTTTCTTGTTCCACCACCCTTGAATTCCTAAACGATCAAACCAATAATCTAATTGTTTTTTGGCTTCAGTTTTTGAAAGTCCTTTCATTTGAGCCAAATACAAACATTGCTCTCCCACTTTCATAGAACTGTACAAACCTCTTTCTTCAGGAAGATATCCTATAGTTTGCACGTGTTTTGGCTGTAATCTTTCACCATCCAAAATAATTTCGCCACTGTCAGGCAATGTAATTTGGTTTATGATTCTGATAAGAGAAGTTTTTCCAGCTCCATTAGGACCTAAAAGTCCATATATACTGCCTTTTGGCACATTTAATGAAACTTCGTTAAGCGCTACATAATCGCCGTATCGTTTTACGACCTTATGTACTTCAAGTAAGTTGCTCATGTTATTTTTAAGGATTTACTGCGTAGCTTAGCCAATTACGGCTCAGCGACTGTAAAAGTAAATAATTCGAAGTGAAATTGCGTAATAATACGCAAAAAACCCATTCTAAAATCTATAGAATGGGTTTTAGTATATTTAAATATTGAAAAAGTTTCGATTATGAAAACATATCTTTTACTTTTTCAAAAAATGATTTCTCTGATTTCTCTGGGCTTGGAGCAAAGTGCTCGTCTGTTAAAGCATTTTCAAAGAATTGTTTTTGTTCTTTATTTAATGTTTTTGGAGTCCAAACATTTACGTGAACTAATAAATCTCCGCTTCCATAACCATTTAAACTCGGAATTCCTTTTCCTTTTAATCTTAAGATTTTTCCAGATTGAATTCCTTCTTCCAACTTAATACGAACTTTTCCGTTAATCGCTTCAATATCTTTTGAAGCTCCTAAAACTGCTTCAGGGAAACTGATATATAAATCGAAGTGAACGTTTTCACCTTCACGTTTCAAGAATTCATGCTCAATCTCTTCAATAGCAACAATTAAATCTCCTGGAATACTGTTTCCTGGCGCATCATTACCTTTGTTAGAAACTTTCAACTGCATTCCGTCAACAACTCCAGCAGGAATTTTGATTGATACTGTTTCATCTTCCTGAACCATTCCTTGCGCATCTGCCTCAGAAGGTCTTTTATCTAAAATCTGACCAGAACCTCCACAAGTAGGACAAGTTGACGCAGATTGCATTCTTCCTAAAATGGTATTGGTTACACGCATTACTTGTCCTTGACCGTTACAAGTCGTACAAGTTTTATACGTTACGCCTTTTGCCTGAACTTTACGTTTTACTTTTACTTTTTTCTCAACTCCATTTGCAATTTCTTCTAAAGTCAATTTAACTTTAATTCGAAGATTGCTTCCTTTAGCGCGACGAGGACCTCCGCCTCCGCCTCCGAAGCCGCCAAATCCGCCACCAAAAATATCACCAAACTGGCTGAAAATATCATCCATGTTCATGCCGCCATGACCACCGCCAAATCCGCCAGAACCATCAAATGCTTGATGTCCGTACTGATCGTATTTTGCTTTTTTCTGCGGATCACTCAAAACTTCGTAAGCTTCTGCCGCTAATTTGAAGTTTTCTTCTGCCTCTTTGTCGCCTGGGTTTTTATCAGGATGGTATTTTAGCGCACTTTTTCTGTAAGCTTTTTTAATTTCGGCAGCATCAGCATTTTTTGAAATGCCTAGTATTTCGTAAAAATCTTTTTTCATAATTAGGTTTAAATTCCAAATTCTAAAATCCCAAAATCCAAAATTGGAGCTGGAATTTTTATTTGCTTTTTAGTTTCCAACTACAACTTTAGGGAAACGAATAATTTTGTCTCCTAATTTGTATCCTTTTTCAATAACATCAACAATTTTCCCTTTTAATTTGTCAGACGGAGCTGGAATTTGGGTAATTGCCTCAGCAATATCAGCATTGAAAGCATCTCCTGCTTGGATTTCAACTTGCTCTAAACCTTTAGAAACTAAAGTGCTTTTCAATTTTTCATGAATCAACTCAACTCCTTTTTTAAGATTTTCATCCTCAGACTTATTGATTTCTACTGTAGCTCTGTCAAAATCATCTAAAACTGGAAGCATAGCCAATAAAACTTCTTGGTTTGCTGTTTTAAATAATTCAAGACGCTCTTTTGAAGTTCTTTTTTTGTAATTTTCAAATTCAGCAAATAATCTCAAAAACTTATCTTTTTCGTGAGCCAAGTCTTTAGCTAATTGCTCCTCAACACTTAATTCTTCAACAATTAACTGCTCTCCGTTGGCATTGTTCTCTAACGTTACATCGTCTAATTCCTGATCGAATTCTGTATTTTCCGTAGTCATATTACTTTTATTTTTAAAAATATTCTTAAACTTCATTTTTTATTTCTTTCTGTTGGATTGCAAAAGTACTGCCAAATCTTATAAAATGTCAAATTGTCACTTTATTAATTATGAGACTTTTAAAAAAGGAAATTTGGTTCTCAAAATTTAGTATAATTTTAAGACTATTACGTTATAGTTTATTTTATCTTTGATTACGTAAAACATAAATTATTACCACCAAAATTGAATTTAAGGGTTGGCTTTGGCCTCAAAATAATTATTAATTCAAATTTACCTTATATTAAAAAAAGCTTCGCCTATAGAGACGAAGCTTTTTTTTATGCCTTTTGAGAAAAATTTACCGCAAAGAACGCAAAGTTTTTTTTCTCTTAAGCTTTATAAAATGAAAAAAGTTCGCAAAGCTTTGTATTGATTTAGCTTTGCGAACTATATATTTTTAAAGTATTCTTAAAAAAAACCTTTGCGTTCTTTGCGGTAAAAAAAATATTGCACGGGCGGAGGGATTCGAACCCCCATCAACGGTTTTGGAGACCGCTATTCTACCCTTGAACTACGCCCGTAACTTAAGGTCGGCAAATTAAAAGTTTTTTTTCTTTACTGGCAACTATTTCATGCAGAGATTTTAAAAGAAATTCCTTTAAATCTGGGCAATTCACAGCAAAAACCTTTGCTTCAAACAGTTAACCCAGCAAAGTTTTTTTAATGAGTTGAAATCTATTGCTTATCACTAAAAAAATTTATTCCACGCAGATCTTAAAAAGATTTAGGCAGATTTGAGCAGATTATTTTAAATCAAATTAAATCTGCTCAAATCTGCCTAATCTGCGTGAAATAAAAATCTTTTAAATCTGATTTTTAGATTAATGCATCTTTCAATCCTTCAAAATCAACTGTAACTTGTTCTCCTGTCACTAAATTTTTAAGTGCAAAAGAATTTGATGCAATTTCCTGATCTCCTACAATTACCGCAAACGGAATCAGGCGTTTATCTGCATATTGAAATTGTTTTCCAACTTTAACATTGTCAGGATACAATTCTACTTTTATATTTTCTTGTCGTAATTTCTGAATAGCTTTTGAAGCATATAAAGCTTCTTTATCTCCAAAATTCAAGAATATCGCTTTTGATGTCGCTGCAACCGTTTCTGGAAATAATTGCAATTCTTCAAGCACTAAATAAATTCTATCCAATCCGAAAGAGATTCCGACACCGCTCATATTTTTCAAACCAAAAATACCAGTCAAATCGTCGTATCTTCCGCCACCGCCGATAGAACCCATCGCAACTGTTTTTGGAGCCGCAACTTCAAAAATTGCTCCTGTGTAATAATTTAAACCACGAGCCAAAGTCACATCCAAATCTAAAATTGCTGTTGACAATCCTAAATCTGCAACATTGTCACAAATAAATTTAAGTTCTTCAACACCTTTCATTCCTTCCTCAGAAGAAGCCAATAATTCTGAAAGCTGATTGATTTTATCTGCGAAAGTTCCGCTAAAGCTAAAAAGTGGTTGCACTTTTACTAAAGCATCCTCAGAAATTCCTTTTTCAATCATTTCTTTTTTTACACCGTCTTCTCCAATTTTATCTAATTTATCAAGAGCAACCGTAAAATCGATTAATTTATCTGAAGCGCCGATTACTTCAGCAATTCCAGATAAAATTTTTCTGTTGTTTATTTTAATTGTAACACCTTCTAAACCTAAAGAAGTAAAAACAGTATCGTAAAGCTGAACCAATTCTACTTCCTGCCAAAGAGATTTTGAACCTACAACGTCAGCATCACACTGAAAAAACTCTCTAAAACGGCCTTTCTGCGGATTATCTGCTCTCCAAACAGGTTGAATTTGATATCTTTTAAAAGGGAATTCTATTTCGCTTTGGTGCTGTACAACGTATCTTGCAAATGGAACTGTCAAATCGTAACGCAAAGCTTTTTCAGAAATTTTTCCTGTAAATTTATTCAATTCAATTCTTTGTTCTAAACTAATTTTTTCAGCCGAATTTAGCTGTAAATCTTCAATAGATTCTGGCAATTCGATTTTACTTTTATTGTAGAAAAAGTTTCCAGAGTTTAATATTTTAAAAATCAGACGATCGCCTTCTTCTCCATATTTTCCCATTAAGGTATCTGAATTTTCAAACGAAGGGGTTTCGATTGGCTGAAAACCAAACTTTTCGAAATTTGCTTTTATTGTTTGAATAATATATTGACGTTTTGACACCTCAGCTGGTGAAAAATCTCTTGTTCCTTTTGGAATGCTTGGTTTTGAAGCCATCTTCTTTATTTTAGATTTCTGATTTTAAATTTTAGATTTCTTTTGAAACTTAAAATTCAAACCTTTAAAAATTAATTCATTTCTGTTTTTGATTGCTGGCGTTTTAGACTTTCGACTTTATGACTTTCCAACTTTCAACTTAATTTAAGTCTGCAAATATCTTACTTTTTAAAATAAATAATAGCAGTTCGAAAACAAACTTGTAACAAAAAACGTATTTTCGTGACAAATTGGTCATGATGCTAAAATTATTTAAAGAAAATATCCGAATAGCGTTTGGTTCTATCAAAACGCAAATTCTGCGAACTATTCTTACCGTTTTAATTATTGCAATAGGTATTACCGCTTTGGTTGGAATTCTTACTGTGGTTTCTGCTCTGGAAAATACTATTTCGAGTGATTTTGCATCGATGGGAGCCAACACTTTCAACATTAATCAATACGAAAATAAAGTACGTAATCGTGGCGGAAACGAAAGAGAAGTTATCAATCCGATTATTTCTTATCCTGAAGCTGTTGCTTTCAAAAACAAATACAAATATCCTTTTACCGAAACTTCTCTATCATTTACAGCAACATCAACTGCAGAAGTAAAATATTTAGGAGAAAAAACAGATCCTGAAATTACAATTGTTGGTGTTGACGAACATTTTATTACCAATTCTGGTTTAGAAACTAGTTTAGGAAGAAGTTTTAACCAGTTTGATATTGACAACAATACGTATTCTTGCATCGTAGGTTCTGACTTTGAAAAAGGGCTTTTAAAAGATATTAATCCGATTGATAAAGTGATTTCTATTCGAGGCGCAAGATTTAAAGTAATTGGAGTTCTAAAAGAAAAAGGCTCAACATTTGGAAATAGTCAGGATTTACGTGTTTTGATTCCGATTCAGGTAGCACGATCTTTATTTACTGCGCCAAATATTAATTACACAATAAGTGTCATGGTTTCTAAAAAAGAAGTTTTAGACCAAGCCATTGACAACGCGACAAGCACAATGCGAAGAGTTCGTAAATTAAGTCCTGTTCGTGACAATAATTTCGGAGTTGTTCGAAGCGATGATTTAATTAACCGTATTCTCGGAATTACCCAATATTTAGGCTGGGCTGCTTGGATTATCAGCATTATTACCATTCTCGGATCTTCAATTGCTTTAATGAATATTATGATTGTTTCGGTTACAGAACGTACGCGCGAAATTGGTGTTCGTAAAGCATTAGGAGCCAAAAGAACAACTGTTGCTTTTCAGTTCTTTATTGAAACTTTGTTGATTGGACAAATTGGCGGTTTGGTCGGGATAGTTCTCGGAATACTTCTTGGCTTTGCTATTGCTGCCGCTATGAGTTTTTCATTTGTAATTCCGTGGATGGCAATTTTTGCCGCTTTTGCAACTAGTTTTTGTGTTGCTTTGGTTTCTGGTCTTTATCCGGCAATTAAAGCTTCTAAATTAGATCCGATTGAAGCGCTTAGATATGAATAATTTTTTAGTTTTCAGTCTCAGTCACAGTTTTCAGTTGTGCCGGAGGCTGAAAACTGCGACTCAAAAACTTTAAACATTCCCTTTCAACATCCTATCGTTATCGTAAATATCTTTTCGAAGTTCTACATTATTGAAATTCATATTTTCTAACAATTCAATCATTTCTTTTCCAAGATATTGGTTGATTTCAAAATATAATTTTCCTTTTGCTAAAAGCGATTTTTTTGACAAAGAAGCAATTTTTCTATAAAAAATCAAAGCGTCATTATCTTCAACAAAAAGTGCTAAATGCGGTTCGTAATCCAGAACATTTTTCTTGATTTCGACTTTCTCTAAATTACGCACATAAGGCGGATTTGAAACAATAATATCAAACTGGCATCGTAATTCTTCTTCTTTCAGAATATCTTGTAGCACGAAAGTTACATCAACGTTATTTCGCACAGCATTTCTTTTCGCGGTTTCAATTGCTTTTTTAGAAACATCAATCGCTACAACTTCTGCATTTGGAAGATTTTTTGCTAAAGAAATTGCGATACAGCCGCTTCCTGTTCCGATATCTAAAATTCTTATCTTTTTAGATTTTTCTCGACTTGCATTTTCGTTAATAATCCATTCCACCAATTCTTCCGTTTCTGGTCTCGGAATTAAAACATCTTCATTTACTTCGAAATCCAAACCATAAAAATTTGTTTTCCCTAATAAATACTGAATCGGAACTTCATTTTTGAGATGATTTACAAGTTCATCCCACATAATGAAATCGTTTTCCTCAAAAGTCAATTCGTGATTTAATGCCAAATCAATCTGACGAAGTTTATGTCTATCTTCTAAAATCAAATAAAAAAAACTTTCCGCTTCGTACGCATCGTAAAAAGGCGATAATTCTTTAATAAATTGAGTGCGGTATTGTTTGATTTTCATTTTAATTTTTTGAATATTATTTCATCAGTTTCAAAAACTGATTTAATCTTTCCATAAGTCTTCCTCATTAAGATTTGTTACAAACTTTAACTATAAAACCTTCAACATCCATACAGGACATGAACTATGCCCAGTTGATCCTAACGGAGCGTCTAAATATTCAAAACCCGATTTTTTATACAGCTTTTGAGCAGCATACATAAAAGGCATCGTTTCTATATAACATTTTTCAAAACCAAATTCTCTAGCTTGATCTAAGCATTTTTCCATTAATTTGCTTCCAATTCCCAAACCTCTTGTTTTAGGAAGAAAATACATTTTTTGCAATTCGCAGATTTTCGGATCTCCATTTTCTAGCGGCGCAATTCCTGCGCATCCTACAATTTCTCCATTGTTTTCAATAACAAAATATACTGAATTTGGTTTACTATATTCTTCAAACATCAAATCCAAATAAGGATCTTCATAAGCTGTTCCCACTTTAGGAATTTCCATTTCATCAAAAACTGATCTTATTAAACTCGCTACAGCCTGGTTGTCTTCTTTTTTAATTTTTCTGATAATCCAATTTTTCATTTTTCCTTTTCGGTCTTTATCTTTACAAAAATAAAAATACTTTTTCGATAGTATCATAACTATTTGGATTGTTTCACAACTTAACCTCAAACATTAGACAAAAACTTCAAAAATAATTACTTTTGTAACGTGAATATACATGAAAAATACATAAAACGCTGCATCGAACTAGCACAAAATGGACTTGGAACAACGTACCCAAACCCAATGGTTGGAAGCGTAATTGTTTACGAAGGTCAGATTATTGGCGAAGGTTGGCATAAAAAAGCAGGAGAATCACACGCAGAAGTCAATGCTGTTCGTTCTGTAAAAGACAAATCGCTTTTAAAAAAAGCTACAATATATGTAAGCTTAGAACCTTGCAGCCATTTCGGAAAAACGCCGCCGTGCTGTGATTTAATTATTGCAAATGAAATTCCGAATGTAGTTGTCGGAACAATTGATCCTAATGAAAAAGTGGCTGGAAAAGGAATTTTAAAACTTATTGAAGCTGGCGCAAATGTTACGGTTGGTGTTTTAGAAAACGAATGCAATGAATTGAATAAGCGATTTTTTACTTTTCATCAAAAAAAGAGACCTTATATTATTCTGAAATGGGCAGAAAGTCAAGATGGATTTTTAGCTCCAGAAAAAGCCATAAATCAAGACCGTAAGCCAATCTGGATTACGAATCAATATTCGAGACAATTGGTTCATAAATGGAGAACAGAAGAACAAGCCATTTTGGTTGGCACTCAAACTGTTGTAGATGATAATCCAAAATTGAACGTTAGAGATTGGGAGGGAAATAATCCTTTACGAGTAATTATTGATCGAAATAATAGAATTGATAAGGAAAGTTTCATTTATGATGATTCTGTGAAAACGATTGTTTTTTCGAATGAAAATTCAAAATCATCAACAGAAAATACATCATTTGAAGTAATTGATTTTAACCAAAATATAATTCCGCAGATTTTAGATGTTTTGTATAAAAATCAAATTCAATCGATAATAATTGAAGGCGGAAGACAAACTCTTCAATCTTTTATTGATGAAAATCTTTGGAATGAAGCTCGAATTTTTATCGGAGAAACCAGTTTTCATACAGGAACCAAAGCTCCGATTATATCAAGAAAAAAGAGTATAAAAACCAATATTTTAAGCGACGAATTAATACAATTTAAGAATTATGATTGACGCAATAATTTTTGACTTTGGAGATATTTTTATCAATCTAGATAAACCTGCCACAATTTCTGGTTTACAAAAATTAGGAATGACAGAATGGAATAAAGAGTTTGACCAATTAAATCTTTCTTTTGAAATTGGATCAATTTCACCCGAAGATTTCGTTGGCGGTTTTCAAAAACAATTGCCAAATGCTTCAAAAGAAGAAATCTTAAAAGCTTGGAACGCGATTCTAGCCGATTTTCCTTTTTATCGTTTAGAGTTTCTTCAAGAATTATCAAAAAAATATCGTTTGTTTTTATTGAGTAATACCGATTCTATTCACATCAATACATTTGAAGAAAAAAGCGGGGTTTCTTTTTACAAAGATTTTTACAATTGTTTTGAAAAAGTATATTTTTCTTTTGATATTGGAATGAGAAAACCAGATCCGAAAATTTACCAATTTGTTCTTGAAGAAAATAATCTGATTGCCGAAAACACTTTATTTGTTGACGATAAAAAAGAAAACACAGACAGCGCTGCGGCTTTAGGAATTAAAGTCTGGAATCTGCAAGTTGGAAAAGAAGATGTAATTGATCTTTATAAAAAAAATATACTCTAAGAATACTGCTTTTGGAAATTAACGACACTTATCAAACTATAGCATCTGCATCTGAAGAAATACTGTTTAAAGAAAAAGGCAGTAAATTCTTTGGCTATGCATTTCCGATAGATCATGAAGATGAAGTAAAACCAATTATTGAAGATCTTAAAAAACAGCATCCGCATGCCGTGCATTATTGTTATGCGTATCAATTGGGAGTTGGAAAAAAAATTTCTTATCGCGCAAATGATGACGGCGAACCGAGCAACACAGCCGGCGCGCCAATTTACGGACAAATACAATCTTTCGGGTTAACAAACGTTCTTGTTGTAGTTATTCGAATTTTTGGTGGAGTAAAATTAGGTGTTGGCGGATTAATTTCTGCGTATCGAACTACCGCTCAAATGACTTTAGAAGCTTGTGAAATTGTCGAAAAAACAATTGATGTTGAATTTTTAATTTCTTTTGATTACAAAAACATGAATAAAGTAATGCGAGTAATTAAAGAGAAAAAATTAGAAATAACTTCTCAAGAAATGGAAATGAATGAAATTTCAGGATTGCCAATTGGCAAAATCATGACAAAAACACGAAAAAAAAATGCCGAAACAGTGTTCAGCATTTTTGATTTAATGTTTGAAATTGATATTAAATTAATATAAATTAACATCAAAATCATATTCATTTTAACAATTATTCAAGCGATTTAAATATTTCCAAAATATAATCTGGAGGTGCTGTTGGACGACCCGTTTTTAACGCAACAAATACTAAAATAAACGTCGCAGTTGTTAATAACTCATTTGCCTCATTATAGATTGCGCAATCAAATTCAATCTTAACAGAAGAGTGACTTTTGAAAGTGGTATGAATTGTTAAAAGTTCATCATATCTCGCAGATTTTTTGTAATTTATATTCATATTCACAATTGGAAGCCCAATTCCGCTTTCTTCCATGCTTTTATACGAAACTCCTTTATTTCTAAGCCATTCCACGCGTCCTATTTCAAAATATGGCACATAATTTCCGTGATAAACAACTCCCATTTGGTCAGTTTCGGAGTAACGAACTCGCACTTGAGTCTGATGATTTTTCATTGATAAAATATTAAAAAAATTCAAATTTAAAAAGCCTCTTTACAACTTTTTTTTATAAAATTAGATACCAAAATATTTTTTTTTACAGAAATTTGTTCACATATTTGTTATCCCGAAATACGGAATAAAATTGCTCCTTATTTATTAGGAGAATCTTTATAACAATAATAAAAAATTTATCTGAATCTATGACTAAAACTGCTCAATCGGTATGGGAAAACTGTTTGTCCTTTATAAAGGATAATATTCAAGATCAAGCATACAAAACTTGGTTTGAACCAATCAAATCAGTTGAGCTAACCGATAACGCGTTATATATTCAAGTTCCAAGTAAATTTTTCTACGAATGGCTCGAAGAGCATTACGTAAAATTGTTGAAAGTTGCGCTTACCAAAGAACTGGGAAAAAACGCAAAGTTACTCTATAAAATTAAAATGGAGAACACTTATGGAAATAAACAGCCTTTTACCGAGCAGCTGCCAAGTTCTAATAGAGTTCCGATGAAACCGCAAGAAGTTGATGCTCCATTTAAAAATTTAAATCCTGAATTAAAAAATCCGTTTGTAATTCCTGGAATCAGAAATTTAAAAATTGAGTCTCAATTAAACCCGAACTATAGTTTTGATAATTTCTTAGAAGGAGATTCTAACCGTTTGGCTCGTTCTGCAGGTATGGCTGTTGCCAACAAACCTGGAGGAACTTCATTCAATCCTTTATTGATTTTTGGAGGAGTTGGTTTAGGAAAAACACACTTAGCGCATGCTATAGGCGTAGAAGTAAAAGATAAGTATCCGGAAAAGACTGTTTTATATATTTCTGCTGAGATTTTTACACAACAATATATTGATTCTGTAAAAAAGAATAATCGTAATGATTTCATTCACTTTTACCAATTAATTGATGTTTTAATTATTGATGATGTTCAGTTTTTATCTGGAAAATCAGGAACACAAGACGTGTTTTTCCATATTTTCAACTATTTACATCAAAACGGAAAGCAAGTAATCTTAACTTCAGACAAAGCTCCTGTTGACATGCAGGATATTGAACAAAGATTATTGTCTCGTTTCAAATGGGGATTATCTGCAGAATTGCATCAACCTGATTATGAAACTCGTATTTCGATCTTAAAAAACATCTTATATCGCGATGGTGTTGAAATGCCAGAAGATATCTTAGAATATGTTGCTCGTAACATTAAAACAAATGTTAGAGAACTTGAAGGCGCTATTATTTCTTTAATTGCTCAATCTTCTTTCAACAAAAAAGAAGTTACAATCGAGTTAGCAAAAAGCGTTGTAGAGAAATTTGTTAAAAATGTAAAGAGAGAAATCTCTATCGATTATATTCAAAAAATCGTTTCAGATTATTTCCAGTTAGACATTGAAACGCTTCAATCTAAAACTCGAAAGAGGCACGTTGTTCAAGCAAGACAATTAGCCATGTTTTTTGCAAAGAAATTCACAAAAGCTTCTTTAGCCAATATTGGTTCACAAATTGGAGATCGCGATCACGCAACTGTTCTTCACGCTTGTAAAACAGTCGATAACTTAGTTTCTACCGACAAACAATTTAAAAAGTTTGTTGAAGACATTAATAAAAAACTAACGCTTTAATAAACCCAATGCCTGTAAAAATCTTAATGGTTTGTTTAGGGAATATCTGTAGATCTCCTTTAGCCGAAGGAATTTTAGCATCGAAATTACCTAAAGATAAATTCTTTGTTGATTCTGCAGGAACAGGTTCTTGGCATGTTGGTCATTGCCCTGACAAACGATCGATTGAAGTTGCCAAAAAAAACGGAATTGACATTAGCGCTCAAAAAGGCAGACAAATTAAAGTGGCTGATTTTGACGAATTTGATTACATCTTTGTAATGGACAATTCTAATTTTCACGATGTTAATCTCCTTGCTCAAACACCCGAACACAAGCAAAAAATTCATTTGATTTTAAATGAATTATTTCCAGACGAAAATGTCGACGTTCCAGATCCTTATTTCGGAGCATCAAACGGATTCAAGAATGTATATCAAATGCTTGATGAAGTAACCGATTTGATCGCAGAAAAACTTATCAAGAAACACTCATAATCTAATTCAATTATTTCAGTAAATGAAATGATTGAATTTTTTAATTTTAAATACTTACACATGAAACTTCTCGGAAAACTATATTTAATTCCAACTACAATGGGCGATAGCGATCCGATGGACGTTTTACCTCAAACCGTTAGAAGAACGATAGAAGTTATCGACCATTATATTGTTGAAAATGATAAAACGGCGAGAAAATCAATAAAAGCTGTTTATCCTGAGAAAAAACAATCAGAATTAGTGCTTTTTACATTAAATAAACGAACAGAACCAAGCGAACATTTAGATTTCATAAAACCTTTATTAGAAGGAAAAAATATGGGATTAATGAGTGAAGCAGGCTGTCCAGGAGTTGCAGATCCAGGAGCTGTGATTGTAAAATTGGCACATGAAAAAGGGATCCAAGTTGTTCCTTTAGTTGGACCTTCTTCTATTCTATTGGCAATGATGGCTTCTGGAATGAATGGCCAAAGTTTTACTTTCAACGGTTATTTACCAATTGACAAAGACGAAAAAAAATCGGCAATTCGTCATTTCGAGAAATTATCTTTCGAGAAAAATCAATCGCAACTATTCATTGAAACTCCATACAGAAATAACAAACTGATTGAAGATCTTTTACAGATTTTAAATCCATCAACGCATCTTTGTATTGCTACGGATATTACGTTGCCAACAGAATTTATCAAAACAATGAAAATTTCTGATTGGAAAAAATTAAAAATCGATATTGACAAACGTCCAACGATTTTTATTATTCATAAAATGTAAACTAACTTAACAACCATCATTCATGAAAAAATTTTTAATTCTGATTTTAATTTGTGCTGCTCAAATTTCCTTTTCTCAGACTCAAAATACTGTAAGTGTTATGTCTGATGATGAAAATCATGTTTACAACATTGCAGGAATAGATATTAAACCTGAGTTTCCAGGAGGAATAAATGAATTTTATAAATACATTGGTCAGAATTATAAAATTCCGAAAGAAAAACCAAACACTGTAAAAGGTAAAATTGTTACCACTTTTGTCGTTGAAAAAGATGGTTCATTAAATGATATAAAAATCATAAAAGATGTTGGTTTTAATACCGGCAACGAAGCAATTAGGGTTTTAAAGTTATCTCCAAAATGGAATTCTGGAAAATTAGAAGGACAAGACGTTAGGGTTTTGTATGTTCTTCCTATAACAATTAATTAAATTTTTAATTGGTATTTCTTTCATTAAATAAGTTTTCCCCAAATCAAACTTTATCATGAGTAAACTCCCAAACGTAACCACAAGCATTTTTACGGTAATGTCAAAAATGGCAGCCGAATATGATGCGATAAATCTTTCTCAGGGATTTCCAAATTTTCCTGTTGACGAAAGATTAACAGATATTGTTGCCAGATTAGCGAAAGAAAACGTACATCAATACACGCCAATGGCAGGTTATCCTCCATTAATGAACAAAATTGCAAAACTCACTCAAGATTCTTATAATAGAAAAATCAATCCCGAAACAGAACTTTTGATTACAGCGGGCGCTACACAAGGAATTTTTACTACTATTTTAGCTTTAGTAAAAGAAAATGACGAAGTAATTATTCTAGATCCGAGTTATGATTCTTATGAATCTCCTGTTTTACTATGTAAAGCAAAACCTGTTCGTGTGGCTCTGAACGATGATTATACGCCAAATTGGGAAACAATTGAAAAAGCGTGTTCTGATAAAACAAGAATGATGATTATTAATAATCCGCATAATCCAACAGGGAAAATTTTAAATGAAAATGATTTTGTTCAGCTAAAAAGCCTTCTGGAGAAATATCCAGACATCATTATTTTGTCTGATGAAGTTTACGAATATATTACTTTCGAAGAAAAACATATTTCTGCACATACAAAAGATTTCCTTTTAGATCGTTGTGTAATGGTTTCTTCTTTTGGGAAATCATTTCATATTACAGGCTGGAAAATTGGATACACTATTGCTCCTGAACATTTAATGAAAGAGATTAAAAAAGTGCATCAGTTTCTAGTTTTTAGTGTAAATAGTATTTCGCAATTTGCGATAAGTGAATATTTAGATGTTGTTAATGTCAATTTACTTGGAAAATTCTATCAGAAAAAAAGAGATTATTTTCAGAAACTGCTTCAAAACAGTGCATTTGAATTAAAACCTTGCGAAGGAACCTATTTTCAAGTCGCTTCTTATGCTAATATTTCAGACGAAGACGATGTTACTTTCTGCAAAAACCTAATCATTAATCACGGCGTTGCTGCAATTCCTATTTCTACATTTTATTCCGACCATAAAGACCAGAAATTAATCCGTTTTTGCTTTGCTAAAGACGACTTTACATTAGAGTCTGCAGCAAAAAAATTATGTCAAATATAAAGTTTTTTGAAATTTTATAACAATATTATGCATGCATCCTATTTTATTTAATTAATATTGCAAAAAAAGAAAAAGTATGAGCTACACAGATAAAATGTTACGTGACGATGCTTTAAAAGGCAAAGTTATTGTCGTTACAGGCGGCGGAAGTGGTTTAGGTAAAGCTATGACCAAATATTTTCTCGAATTAGGAGCTCAAGTAGCGATAACTTCTAGAGATTTAGAAAAGTTAAAAACTACAGCTGCCGAACTGGAAAGCCAGACTGGAGGTAAATGTCTTCCTCTACAATGTGATGTACGTCATTATGAAGAGGTCGAAAATATGCTTCAGGAAACTTTAAAAGCTTTCGGAAAAGTAGACGTTCTTTTAAACAACGCGGCAGGAAATTTTATTTCACCAACAGAAAGATTATCTGCAAATGCATTTGATACTGTTATAGATATTGTATTAAAAGGTTCTAAAAACTGTACACTTGCGTTTGGAAAACATTGGATTGACACGAAACAAACTTCGGCAACAATCCTAAATATAGTAACTACGTATGCTTGGACAGGATCGGCTTATGTTGTTCCTAGTGCTACGGCTAAGGCGGGAGTTTTGGCAATGACAAGAAGTCTTGCTGTAGAATGGGCAAAATACGGAATTCGCTCTAACGCGATTGCTCCAGGACCATTCCCTACAAAAGGAGCATGGGACAGATTATTGCCTGGAGATCTTTCTGAGAAATTTGATATGGCTAAAAAAGTGCCATTAAAAAGAGTTGGAGATCACCAAGAATTGGCAAATCTAGCTGCCTATTTAGTTTCTGATTTCTCTTCATATATTAATGGAGACGTAATTACGATTGACGGAGGAGAATGGTTAAAAGGCGCAGGACAATTCAATTTATTAGAAGCAATTCCGGAAGAACTTTGGGATCAGCTTGAAATGATGATAAAAGCAAAAAAGAATAAATAATTACAAGTGCTTACTAAATTCAGAATATTTTTTTTAAACTATACTGATTGCACGAAATCCCGAAGGTTTACTTTCGGGATTTTTTTTATTTTAACCATATAAGTGATATAAGTTCAGTTAAGTAGTGTTTTACTTAAATATTTCGTCGCTTAAATTTACTTACATTACTTATATGGTTAAATAAATTAATATGTTTAGCAATTCAGTTAAATTATTATTTTTGCGAAACAAATATCAAACAAAAATTTTATGCTCATTATAGGAATTGCAGGAGGAACTGGAAGCGGAAAAACAACGGTAGTACATCAAATCATGAACGAATTGCCACATACAGAAGTTGGGGTTATTTCTCAGGATTCTTATTATAAAGAAACTACCAATTTGTCTTTTGATGAAAGAGCATTAATCAATTTTGATCATCCGAGAGCGATTGATTTTGAGTTATTGGTAAAACATTTAAAAGCGCTAAAAGCTGGAGAAACAATCGATCAGCCAGTTTATTCTTTTATTCAACATAATAGAACAGATGACACTGTTTCAACACATCCAAGAAAAGTAATGATTGTTGAGGGAATTTTAATCTTAACAAATCCAGAATTACGTGATATGTTCGACATTAAAGTTTTTGTTCACGCAGATTCTGACGAAAGATTAATTCGACGTTTGAAAAGAGATATTTCAGAACGCGGACGTGATATTGATGAAGTTTTAAACCGTTATCAAACCACTTTAAAGCCTATGCACGAGCAATTTATAGAACCATCTAAAGCTTTTGCAGACATTATTATTCCAAATGACAAATACAATACGGTGGCAATTGATGTAGTTCGTGCTGTAATTAATCAGAGAATTTCATAATTTTTATCGTAAATTTAAACCATAATAATTAGGAGCTGTTTCCCGCTATCCGTTTCAAACGAAGTTCACTGAACTCCGATTGAAATAAAAATTAAGTGAAGTAATCTTTTGTGTCTCGTTAAAGAAACGAGACACAAAAGGATTTTCACTACTATCGGGGCTAGAGACAACACTCAAATTCAAAAGAAATATTCGTTTAAGATGAAATTTAAAAATCCATACAAAGACAAAAAATGGTTCAAATACCTAGGAAACAAATACGTTTGGGTTTTGCTGTTTTTTATTGTTTGGATGTTATTTTTAGACAATTACTCCTATTTTGATCATCGTTTTTTAGACGAACAAATTCATGAACTTGAGGATAATAAAACGTATTATCAGGAAGAAATAAAAAAAGATCAGGAACAGATTAAACAATTAAAAAATCCTGAACAAATTGAGAAATATGCCCGCGAGAAATATTTCATGAAAAAAGACAGCGAAGATATTTATATTATACAATTTGAAGGAGATACCATTCAAGAAAAAGAATAATCAAACAAAATAAAATGGCCACTAACCTATTCGACGATTTTAATCCGATTTCATCCAAACAATGGAAACAAAAAATTCAGTTTGAATTAGATGGAGCCGATTACAATCAGACTGTTATTTGGAATTCGCCAGAAGATATTCAGGTAAAACCTTTTTATCACATTGATGAATTTACAAAAGCAGCAAATGTAAATACGCAAGCCTCAGATTTTAAAATCTGCCAAAATATCTTTGTTTTCGATGTAGAAAAATCTATAGAACGCGCTTTGAACACTTTAGAAAGAGGTGCAGAAAGTCTTCGTTTTACTATCGAAAATGATAAAATTGATATTCAGAAATTATTAAATAATCTTCCTTTAGAAAACAAAATCGTTTACTTTAATTTCAATTTTATCTCAATCGATTTCGTTAAAAAATTAGACACGATTTCTATTGAGAAAAAAGCTCAGTTTTATTGCAACTTTGATCCAATTGGACAATTGGCAAAAGATGGAAATTGGTTTACCACTTCAGAGAAAAATAATTTCGAAACTTTAGATTTACTTTTTAAAAGCACAACAAATTTGAATCTGCTAAGTGTAGATTTAGGTTTATACCAAAATTCTGGCGCAAATATTACACAGCAAATTGCTTACAGTTTAACGCATGCAAATGAATATTTAAATCGCTTTTCTGATCAGACAAAATCTATTGTTTTTCAAATATCAGTTGGAACGAATTATTTCTTTGAAATTGCTAAACTTCGTGCACTTAGAATGCTGTTCGATTTAATTGCATCCGAATACAATTCTAAAATAAAATGTCATTTTTTGGTAACGCCAACAAAACGCAATAAAACGATTTATGATTATAATGTGAATATGCTTCGTACTACAACCGAATGCATGTCGGCAATTTTAGGCGGTGCAGATGCAATCGCAAATTTGCCTTACGATTCATTATACCACAAAGACAACGAATTTGGCGACCGTATTGCTAGAAATCAGCTTTTGATTTTAAAACACGAAAGTTATTTTGACAAAGTAAATAATCCTGCTGACGGAAGTTATTATATCGAAAGCTTAACAACGCAATTGGCAGAAAAAAGCTTGACTTTATTTAAAGATATTGAAACAAATGGTGGTTTCTTAAAGCTTTTAAACGACGGCACAATCAAAAAGAAAATTCAAGAAAGTGCCAGCAAAGAGCAAGAATTGTTTGATTCTAAGAAAGAAATTCTTTTAGGCACAAATAAATATCCAAACAAAGAAGACCGAATGAAACACGATTTGGAATTGTTTCCTTTTGTCAAAATAAAACCAAGAAAAACATTAATTACGCCGATAATCGAAAAACGATTAGCAGAGAAAATGGAGCAGGAAAGATTAGAGCATGAATAAATGGGATTTTATTTCATTATTTTTTGGATCTTATCATTAGTGATGATAGTCACTTGTCTAATTTTTTTCATAATCGGAATTACATATAAAAACTATAAACAGATTTTGATAGCGATTTCAGCCATGCTTTTAGCCGTATTGTTTTATTATTTACCTTTCTATTTAATATTGAACGATATGATTAATTCACTTAAAAATCTTCATTAGTCATTTGATATAAAATGAGAAAAGACCTTAAACATATAAAGTTAGAAGTTAAAAGTGAGACGTTAAGCGACTTGACGCATAACTCAGTCCCGAAGCTTCGGGATATAACTCAAAACTTCACCACAGCCGAAGGAATCGAAATCAAAAAAAACTATTCGGAGAAAGATATCGAAGATTTAGAATTTCTTGATTTCGGAGCCGGTTTTGCACCAAACTTACGCGGACCGTACGCTACAATGTACGTAAGACGTCCGTGGACCATTCGTCAGTACGCAGGATTTTCTACGGCAGAAGAAAGCAACGCTTTTTATAGAAAAAACTTAGCCGCAGGACAAAAAGGACTTTCAATTGCATTTGATCTTCCAACACATCGAGGTTACGATTCAGATCACGAAAGAGTTGTCGGAGATGTTGGCAAAGCTGGAGTTGCAATTGATTCTGTAGAAGACATGAAAGTGCTTTTCGATCAGATTCCGCTTGATGAAATGTCTGTATCAATGACAATGAATGGAGCTGTTTTACCAATTATGGCTTTTTATATTGTTGCAGCAGAAGAGCAAGGCGTAGCTCCAGAAAAATTAGCAGGAACAATTCAGAATGATATTTTGAAAGAGTTTATGGTTAGAAATACGTACATCTATCCGCCAACTCCTTCCATGAAAATAATTGCTGATATATTTGAATTTACAAGCAAAAAAATGCCAAAATTCAATTCTATCTCAATTTCTGGATATCACATGCAAGAAGCCGGAGCAACTGCCGATATTGAATTGGCTTATACATTAGCAGACGGTTTGGAATACATTAGAACTGGATTATCTACAGGAATGACAATTGATGAATTTGCTCCACGCCTATCTTTCTTTTGGGCTATTGGAATGAATCATTTTATGGAAATCGCTAAAATGAGAGCTGGGCGAATGATTTGGGCAAAATTATTACAGCAGTTTAATCCAAAAAGTGATAAATCTTTAGCCTTAAGAACACATTGCCAAACTAGTGGATGGAGTTTGACCGAACAAGATCCTTTTAATAATGTGGCGCGAACTTGTATTGAAGCAACTGCGGCCGTTTTTGGCGGAACACAATCTCTTCATACAAATGCTTTAGATGAGGCAATTGCACTTCCGACAGATTTTTCGGCGAGAATTGCTAGAAATACTCAAATTTTTCTTCAAGAAGAAACCAAAATCACCAAAACGGTCGATCCTTGGGCGGGAAGTTATTATGTTGAAAGCCTGACAAACGAAATTGTTGAAAAAACTTGGAAATTAATCGAAGAAGTCGAAGAATTAGGCGGAATGACAAAAGCGATTGAAGCTGGAATTCCGAAACTTCGAATTGAAGAAGCCGCAGCAAGAAAGCAAGCACGAATTGACAGCGGACAAGATATTATTGTTGGCGTTAACAAATATCGTTTAGAGAAAGAAGACCCGTTAGACATTTTAGACGTTGATAATCAATTAGTACGTAAGCAGCAAGTCGAACGTCTCGAAAAAATAAAACAAACAAGAGATTCTGAAAAAGTAAATAGTTCACTAGAAAAATTAATCCTTTGTGCAAAAACTGGAGAAGGCAATTTATTAGAAATTGCAATTGAAGCCGCTAGAAACAGAGCAACACTTGGCGAAATAAGTGATGCCTTAGAAACTGTTTTTGGTCGTTTTAAGGCACAAATTAAATCTTTTAGCGGAGTGTATAGTGCAGCAATAAAAAACGATGAAAATTTTGAGCATGCCAAACAGTTAGCTGATAATTTTGCTCAACAAGAAGGAAGACGTCCAAGAATTATGATTGCTAAAATGGGACAAGATGGTCACGATCGCGGCGCAAAAGTAGTGGCAACCGGTTATGCAGATGTTGGTTTTGATGTTGATATAGGTCCGTTATTCCAAACTCCTGCAGAAGCGGCTAAACAAGCTGTAGAGAACGATGTACATATTTTAGGAGTTTCTTCGCTTGCAGCAGGACATAAAACATTGGTTCCGCAAGTTATAGAAGAATTAAAAAAACACGGACGCGATGATATTATGGTAATTGTAGGCGGTGTAATTCCGTCGCAAGACTATCAATTTTTATTTGATGCTGGCGCTGCAGCTGTTTTTGGACCTGGAACTAAAATAAGCGAAGCCGCAATAAAAATATTAGAAGCTTTAATTGATTAAGAGTTTACAGTCTAAGGCATTAGCATTTTGGAAAAAGAATAAAGATTTTGAGACGAAAAAAAATAAAAAAAGAGGTTGTTTCACAGTTGCGAAACAACCTCTTTTAATTTAGTCGTTTACTGTTGCGTTATCATCTGCTTCTATAAAAGAAAGATCATAACCTGCAAAATCTTTCATATAGCTTTTTAAAGAAGTTCCGAAAGCATCTCTAAAATGTCTGCTTCCGTTGTTTTTAAAAAAGTTCTTTACAGAACCAGCACCACCTAAATGTGCAGCTGCTAAAATTCCAGATTCGGTAATTTCGATACCATTGATAATTTTACCGTTGTACTTTTGAATTTCGTAACGTAAAATCCATTTGTTTTTGGCTAGTAGGGCCATAAAAGCTTTTTCTTGTAGAGCAGGATCTTTTAAAAAGGCTTTATTATCATTAATTCCGATTGCTCTTAAAGCTTTAGAACCAAATTGATATTTACCCATGTAACCAAGAGAATTAACTAATCTGTATTTCCCTTGTGATTCTTTAAAAGCTACAGCTTCTTTAAATCCTATAAGATGATTTCCTGTGTATGGGACGTTGTTGGTTGGATAATCATCCTTTTCTTTCGATGGAAAAATGTATTCTGATCCATCTGTTTTTTCAACTAAAAACCAAGGTTTGGTTTCTATTTTATTGGGAATAAAACCCAAACTTAAAAATGTAATAATGACGACTAAACTCGCATAAAAATACCATTTCTTTATCATAAATTGTTTTTCTTCAAAACGCTGTCACCCTCTTGAAATTTCTACGGTGCAAAGATAAGACATTTTCAAAATATGCTTAAAACCAGCATTTTAACATTTTTAAACAAAAAGTTAGATTCGCTTTAATCCCAGATATAGTAATGGATTCCGAAAGATTTTGGTAACGATTTTTTAACCTTAAAAATGAAAAAATTAGGTCGAAAAAAAATCAATTTTATATTAATTTTAAGCAAATTCATGTAAAAAGAAAGAAAAAGACTACTTTAAAATGCTGTTTTTCGTGTCGATTTTGAAAATCTGTTTTTAAATTTTATAAAATTAGCGACTAAAAATTGATTAAATTTTAAATACTTTTAATTCAAAATAAAGCAAAATAATAATTCCATAAAATTTAGATTATAAATTAATTTTGATAAAAATCAGATAAAAAAAACCGAAGCAAAAGTTGCTTCGGTTTTTTTTATCATTTTGAAAGTAAATTATCTCGTTACTCCTTGACTAGCAATCCAGTCAGAATATTTTTTTGCATTTACATTATGTTCTGCCAAAGTTGCAGCAAATTCATGATATCCGAAACGCTCAACACTTGCGCAAAAATAAATATAATCATTTTTCTCAGGATTTAAAACTGCTTCTAAAGCTGTAATATCGGGCATTGCAATTGGCCCTGGAGGAAGTCCTTTATTCACGTAAGTGTTATATGGTGACCTCATTACCAAATCATTATAAAAAACTCTTTTTATAACCTGATCAAAATTATTGTCTCGTAATTTTAAAGCATAAATTACTGTTGGATCTGCTTGCAAAGGCATTTCTAAACGCAAACGATTTAAATAAACTCCTGCAATACGAGGCCTTTCGTCTTTTTTAACGGATTCTTTATGAACAATTGACGCTAGAATTGTAGCCTGAACTGGAGTTAATCCTTGTGCTTTTGCTTTAGCTATTCTATCTTCTGTCCAAAAATTATGATATTCTTTAATCATTTTATCACGGAACTTTTCAGCCGAGGTATTCCAATAAATTTCATATGTATTTGGAATAAACATTGCAAAAACGTTTTCTTCATTAAATCCGTTTGCGGCTAAGAAAGTCGAATCTTTTATGGCTTTCAATAAAGATAAACTGTCTGCTTCGATTTCGGCGCCAATTCTTCCTGCAAAGTTTTCTAAACGTTCTTGATTATTAAAAACTAACTTAACAGGAATATTAGAACGCATTGCACGAACTAGGTCGATATTATTCATATCTTTCTTTAAAAGAAAACGTCCCGATTTTACATTCTGCGGATAATCTCTTTTTTCTGCAACCATTTCAAAGTTGTCAAAGTTCTTCACATAAGGTGCCAAAATCTTTTTTACATCAGCATAACTTGCGTCAGTTGGCACGTAAACATATACTTCTTTTTCTTCAAATTTAGTATTAGAACTAAAAATTTTACTTACTAATATAAAACCATAAATCAATAAAACTGAAATTATGGCTACGGCACTTATCGTGATTATTTTTTTTAGACTCAAAGCTTAAAATTTAAATTTGTTTATTAATTAGCTGGTAAATTGCTTCATCGTGATAGTGGTTATGATACAAAATCCAGTCTTTTTTTATTCCGATTTTCTTAAAACCAAATTTAGTAAAAAGTGCGACACTGGCTACATTTTGCACACCAATATTTGCATATAATTGATGGAGATTTAAATTGTAAAAAGAATATTTTATTAAAAGCTCTAAAGCCTCAGAACCAATATTTTTGCCTTGGTTTTCTTCTTTCTGAACAACAATTCCAATTCCTGCCCTGTTATTTCTCGGATCAAAATCGAATAAATCGATTAATCCGATAGCAGGAAAATCTTCATCTTGACAAATAGCCAAACGAAGTTGTTTCGCTTCATAAATGTCTTGATGAGCATTTTCTAAATATTGTTTGATCAAAAAACGGCTGTACGGAGTTTGCGTATTGCTCACATTCCAGATATTCTCATCGTTTTCTATCGAATAAATGAACTCTAAATCTTGAGGTTCAAGTGCACGCAGATAAATCGAATCTCCTTTTAATGTTATCATTTTACAATTTTAGATTTTAGATTGCAGATTTTAGATTTTAAAATCTCGATTGGAATTTGAAATTTAAAATTTTGGGATTTCACTATTAAATCTCAATTGTGCCTTTGAATACAAATTTGGCAGGACCTGTCAAGAAAACATTGGTATAACCATCATTCTCTTTATCAAAAGAAACGACCAATTTTCCGCCTTCAACATTTAAGTTTATTGAAGTTTTATCTGTTTCTCCAATCGCATTCATAGCAATTGCAACGGCTGTAGCACCAGTTCCGCAAGCAAGAGTTTCATCTTCAACACCTCTTTCGTAAGTTCTTAGAGAAAAAGTATCGTTATCTACTTTTTTTACGAAATTAATGTTGCTTCCTTTTTCTCCATATAATTCTCCGTAACGAATTGCAGCACCATTTTCTTTTACATTATAATGCTCCAAATCTTCAACAATTTGAACATGATGAGGAGAACCTGTATTTAAGAAAGTATAAGAATCTTTTTTTTGTATTTCATTTACATCAATCATTTGCAAAGAAACAATCGAATCATTATTTACTGAAGCGTGATGTAATCCATCGGTAGCAATGAAAGTAGTTTTATCATCAATTACACCTAATTGATTAGCAAAAGCAACCAGACAACGGCCGCCATTTCCACACATTGAACTTTGGTTTCCGTCTGAATTATAATACACCATTTTGAAGTCGGTTTCTGAATCATTTTCCAACAAAATTAATCCGTCGGCTCCAATTCCGAAACGTCTGTCACACAGGCGTTCAATAAGTTTTACATCGTCTTTTGGAAAGAAATTTGAGCGATTATCAATCATTACAAAATCATTTCCTGTACCTTGATATTTATAAAATTCTATTTGCATTTTTTAGTTGTTAGAAGTACAAAAGTACGAACTATTAATTAATGAAATGTTAATCATTGTTAAAGAGCGTTAAACCATTTTTACAAATAATTTTTTGAAGTAAATTTACGTTAAATAAACATGACATAAATTCTAATAACTTAATTACAAATTCTAATATGAAAAGATTTTCATCCTTATTTTTAGTATCACTATTGAGTGGTGCTATTACTCTTGGTGCTTACAAGTTATTATTTGAAAGCAACAATTCTATTTTTGGAAAAGGAAATTCTGCCGTAACGCTTGCCCCAAACTCATATGGAAAAAATGTTGGTCTAGGAGCCGAAACAGTAGATTTTACCGAAGCCGCTGACAAAACTGTCCATACAGTTGTTCACGTAAAAAATGTTTCGAGAAGAACTGTAAGTAATCCAATGCTTGAGTTTTTCTATGGATATGGCGGACAACAGCAACAAGAACAAGTAGGAACTGGTTCTGGAGTCATTATTTCTGAAGACGGATATATTGTAACTAACAATCACGTAATCAAAGATGCTACAGAAATCGAAATTACATTAAACAATAAAAAATCATATAAAGCGAAGTTAATTGGTACAGATTCTAAAATGGATATTGCCCTTTTAAAAATCAATGCCGATGAGAAACTTCCTTATACTGCTTTCGCAAATTCTGACAATGTAAAAGTTGGCGAATGGGTTTTAGCAGTTGGAAATCCGTACAACTTGACTTCTACTGTAACTGCGGGAATTGTTTCCGCGAAAGCGAGAAATTTAGACCAAAGCGGAATTCAATCTTTCATCCAAACCGATGCTGCCGTAAATCCAGGAAATAGCGGTGGAGCGTTAGTAAATGCGAGAGGTGAATTAATCGGAATTAATACCATGATTTCATCAATGACGGGTTCTTATGTTGGATATTCTTTCGCAGTTCCTTCAAATATCGCTCGAAAAATTATTGAGGATATTATGGAATATGGAAATGTTCAAAGAGGAATTTTAGGTGTTGAGGGGCGTGAATTAAATAGTAATGCTTCTAAAGTATTAGGTATCTCTGAAACACAAGGTTTTTATATAGATAAAGTTTCTAGGAATTCAGGAGCTGAAAAAGCGACACTTACAAAAGGAGATATTATTGTAAAATTGGATGATCAGAATATTTCAACTTTTGCAGATCTTTCTGGTTATATCAACACTAAACGTCCAAATGATGTTGTAAAAGTAACTTATATTAAAGATGGAAAAACTAAAACAGTTCCTGTAACTTTAAGTAAAAATGAATTTTACAGCGCTGAATTTAAAGGAATTGAATTAGAAAATATTGATGCCACTGACAAAAAGAAATTCAGAATTGATTATGGTGTTAAAATAAAAAACATCACAAATGAAAATTTGATGCAGTATCAAAATGAATTACTTGGAAATATTATCTTAAGTATTGATAATGTGAAAGCTACGAATGTCGAAACAATTTCAAAGCTTCTAAGCAGCAAAGATGAAGGACAAAGTGCAAGAATTGAGATGATCAATAGAAACGGAGAAATTTTTAGAATTATTATTTAAGTCACAGTTTACAGTCACAGCTTTCAGTATCAAAAAAAACTGAAAACTGTGACTGCGACTGAAAACTTAAAAAAAGCCATCTTAAGAAATTAAGGTGGCTTTTCATTTTTAAAAATAAATGCTAAAATAGTTTACGAAATCGATTGAAATAGATACTTTTGCGCCAAATTATAAAATAAGTGAGCGTTTTATTATTTCAATTTAATCCATTATGAGTAACAAATCATTGTACCAAAAAGAGGTATCCTTACAAGTCGACCGAAGAAGAGCTGGCGTCGAATTAATCAAAATTATTAGCGATTTATGGTATGACAAATCCATCGAGATGGTTTTATTTAAAAATCAATTACTGGATAAAAATGTCAGTGATATTATTAATCTTCATCAATATGCAGGAGAATTTGTTGGAAAACCAATCACAATTTTTGATTCGGTTGAAATTGCCAAAGTGGTTTTATCATTAGATCTTCCGCCTGCAAAAATTGATTTAGGAAAATTAACATACGAATATCGTTTAGAGGATGAAAAATATCCAGATGCAAGATATTTTGTAATTGAAAAACTTAAGAAAGCAAAATCATCAAAAGAAATTCAGCCGAGAGATGTTGTTTTATATGGTTTTGGAAGAATCGGAAGGCTATTAGCGCGAGAGTTAATGTCTAAAACCGGAAAAGGAAGCCAATTGCGTTTAAGAGCAATTGTAACCCGCGACCGAAATGACGCTACAAGTTTAGAGAAAAGAGCTTCTTTATTGCGTTATGATTCGATTCATGGAGATTTCCACGGTTCCGTAATTGCCGATTCTAAGAATAATGCTTTAATTATTAACGGAACTACAGTTCATGTTATTACAGCAAATTCACCAGAAGAAATAGATTATACACAATTTGAAATTAATGATGCTTTAGTTATTGATAATACAGGTGCATTTACAACAGAAGAAGCTTTAAAAAGACATTTAAAGTCTATTGGCGTTAGCAAAGTTTTATTGACAGCTCCAGGAAAAGGAGTTCCAAATATTGTTTATGGAGTAAATCAAAACGATTTTAATCCAGACGAAATTGATATTTTTTCTGCGGCATCTTGCACAACAAATGCTATTACGCCTGTTTTAAAAGTTATAGAAGAAACATTTGGAGTTGCAAAAGGACATTTAGAAACGATTCATGCTTACACAAACGACCAAAATTTGGTTGATAATATGCATAAAAAATACCGTCGCGGAAGAGCTGCAGCTTTAAATATGGTCATTACCGAAACTGGAGCTGGAAGTGCCGTTGCAAAAGCTTTACCATCTTTAGAAGGAAAATTAACTTCGAATGCGATTAGAGTTCCTGTTCCGAATGGTTCATTAGTAGTTTTAAATCTTGAGGTAAAAAAAGCGACCACAATTACAGGAATAAATAAGGCTATGAAAAAATATGCTTTAGAAGGTGAACTTGTAGAACAAATCAAATATTCATTAAATAACGAATTAGTTTCTTCTGATATTGTTGGTACATCTGCTCCATCAATTTATGACAGCAATGCCACAATTGTTTCAAAAGATGGGAAAAATATTGTGCTATACATTTGGTACGACAACGAATACGGATACAGCCATCAAGTTATTCGCTTAGCAAAATATATTGCCAAAGTAAGACGTTATACTTATTATTAATTCAACCAAACTAACTTTTTTTCTTTAAACCATCGAGATTTATCTTGATGGTTTTTTGTTTTTAAATAGGTAAAACAGTTGTGCTCTTTACCTCAGAGATTACAAATACGGTATTTATTAAGGAAACCTCAGGCAAAACAGATAACTTTTTTTGATGAAAATGATGATAACTTTCCATGTCTGGAATTATAATTTTCAGCATATAATCGAAATTGCCAGAAACATAATTACATTCTACAACTTCAGGCAAATTCAAAATCGATTGATTAAAACCTTCAGAAGTATCATAGGTTTGTTTGGTAAGCGTAACTTGACAATAAACAGTCAAATTGTTTCCGAGTTTTTTCTTGTCTAAAATCGTTACATATTTTTCTATAATTCCATCTTTCTCAAGACGTTTCACTCGATCATGAACTGGAGTTAATGACAAGTTTATTTTGTTTGCAATGTCTTTTAAAGTGTAATGCGCATCTTCTTGTAAAAGACGTAAGATTTTTTTGTCAATTTCATCTAAAGCCATAACGAAAACGTTTTATTAGATTAATAATTTTTAGTCTTTTTTTCTTTTTGAAGATTAAATTTCAACTCAAAACAGAATATTTTTCTGTAAAAGTAAAAAATAAAATAATATTTTCTTATTTAAGTATCGTTAAACCATAATTTATTCTCTCTCTGTAGATTTGTAATAACAAATTTCTATAAAAAACAAAAAATATAAAAAGATGATAATAGGTGTTCCAAAAGAAATAAAAAATAACGAAAACAGAGTTGCATTAACTCCTGCTGGTGTTTCAGAAATGAAAAAACATGGACATACAGTTTATGTTCAATCTACGGCAGGTTTAGGAAGTGGTTTTGCTGATGCAGAATATGCTGAAGCTGGTGCGGTAATTTTACCAACCATTGAAGAAGTTTATGCTATCGCAGAAATGATTATTAAAGTAAAAGAACCAATTGCTTCTGAATATCCTTTAATTAAAAAAGATCAATTATTATTCACATACTTTCACTTTGCATCTTCAGAAGAATTAACTCATGCAATGTTAGAAAAAGGAGCTGTTTGTTTAGCTTACGAAACTGTTGAAAAAACAGACAGAAGCTTGCCTTTATTAGTTCCAATGTCAGAAGTTGCAGGTCGTATGGCAATTCAACAAGGAGCAAAATATCTTGAAAAACCATTAAAAGGAAGAGGAATTCTTTTAGGAGGTGTTCCAGGTGTACCACCAGCAAAAGTATTAGTTCTAGGTGGAGGAATCGTAGGAACTCAAGCTGCAAAAATGGCTGCAGGTTTAGGTGCTCAAGTTACTATTATGGATTTAAGTTTGCCACGTTTACGTCAATTAGATGATATTATGCCAGCGAACGTAAATACAGAAATGTCTAACCACTACAATATCACAAGAGCAATTAAAGACGCTGACTTAATTGTTGGAGCAGTATTAATTCCAGGAGCAAAAGCACCTCACTTAATTACTCGTGACATGCTTAAATTAATGCGTCCAGGAACTGTTGTTGTTGACGTAGCTGTAGATCAAGGTGGTTGTATCGAAACTTGTACTCCAACAACTCACGAAAACCCAACTTTCATCATTGATGATATCGTTCACTACTGTGTAGCTAATATGCCAGGAGCCGTTCCTTATACTTCTACTTTAGCTTTAACAAACGCAACTTTACCATATGCAGTACAATTAGCTAACAAAGGATGGGAAAAAGCATGTGCAGAAAATGAAGAATTGAAAAAAGGATTAAATGTAGCTAACGGAAAAATTCTTTACAAAGGAGTTGCTGAAGCTTGGAATCTTCCTTTTAACGAAGAAATAGTATTAGCAAACGCATAGTGCTATTACTTAAATAAGTGCTTACTATTATAAGTCACTATAAAAAGGCTTTTCTCTATTGAAAGGCCTTTTTTATGCATAAAAAAACCTGTACTTTTCAGTACAGGTTTTTTAGTTCTATTATTTTACTTTTTAGCATCTAAAACCTCTTGCAATACTTTTGCTTCAGTTCCATTAGGAAAAGTTACTTTTATTTTTTGAGCTATTGTTGGTGCAATTTCAGTAATAGCCTTTTTATCATAAGATTCACCTTTTTTAATATGCCAACCGTAAAAAATAGCTGGAACATGAGTATCATAAGTATAAATCGTTCCATGTGAAGTACCCGTAGTTGAATATTCAATATCTCCGGGTTTATCTACAATTACTAAATCTCCATTTTGAGTAACATCATAACCTTTTGCAACAAAATTTAAAGAATAATCGTTTCCTGCATTAGCCAAAATTTCTTCTTCCGTGTAAACCTTTTTAACTTGTGGCTGTGAAATCAGATATTCTTTAAAAGCTTGCTTCACTTTAGCTAACTCCAATCCTTTATCTTTTATAGTTTGTTTATTGAAGAAAACATTAAAGTTTGAATAGTTTTGGATTAAATCAACTCCAAAAGTTTTAGTTGAAAAGTCTTGTAAGCTTTTCTTAACTTCTTTAGAAGGATAGTTATCCACATTATATTTACGATCTTTTAAATAAATTACATTTTCAGCACCAGCGTGATCAGCTGTTAAGAATAATAAGTAATTTCCTTTACCAACTGTTTTATCAAGATAAGTTAAGAAATCAGCAATTGTTTGATCTAATCTTAAATAAGTATCTTGTAGTTCCATTGATCTTGGCCCCAATAAGTGACCAACATAGTCTGTAGAAGAAAAACTAACCGTTAAGAAATCTGTAATGTTGTCTTTTCCAAGTTCCTCTTTTTCTATTGCTCTCTTTGCAAATTCTGCTAATAAATCATTTCCAAAAGGAGTTGCACGGATAATTCCAGCATCATTCTTTTCATACATAGTTTTTAAATCGTATGGAAAAACTGGTGCTGCACTACCATATAATTTACCCTCATAAGGATTATTATCTGGAAGACTTTCGTTATAAACAGAAACTGGCTTAAATAAATCCCAACCTCTATTGATATATTTTAAATAGTTTTTTTCATTATTGAATTCAGAAACCCATTCTGGCAGTTTTTCGCCGTAAAATGTACTAGAAATAAACGAACCCGTTTTACTGTACCAAAATGCCCAGTTTGCAAAATGACCAGCTGGAAGAATCGCACCACGATCTTTAAGACTCATTCCGATTACTTTTCCATTAAAATTTGTAGCCATTCTTACTTCATCAGTAATTGTTGTACTTTGAAGGTTTTTAGGAGACATTGCACCTTCTTCTGCTGTACCATCACCAACTGTTTTCACACCAGCATCATCTGTACAATACATTTCTTTTCCAATAGTTCTGCTGAACCATTCGTTCCCAACAATTCCGTGTGTAGCTGGGGTTGTTCCAGTATAGATTGAAGCATGTCCAGGAGCAGTGTAAGTTGGCATATAATTATAATGCATATTCTGGAAAGTAAAACCATCATTCATTAATCTTTTAAAGCCGTTTGGAGAAAAATCATCTGAAAAACGGTACAAATACTCCATTTTCATTTGATCGACAACTATACCTACAACTAATTTGGGACGTTGTTGTGCACTTAAGTTTGTGATAACAAAAAGTGCAAACAGTAAAATACTTTTCTTCATGTTTAATAAATAATTTAAACACAAAAATACTCATTCAAATTCTAAAATTCTAAAGTATTGACATCTAAGAGCTACAATTGACTATAATTTAACAAAAATTGAATATAAGAAATTCGGAAAAAATATTTCCCAAAATCCTTTAAAAACAAAAAACCCCATCCGATTAGGATAGGGTTTTTCAAAAGAAAGGCGACGACATACTCTCCCACATGACTGCAGTACCATCTGCGCAGGCGGGCTTAACTT